>Ga0123337_10000142_pt1 | contig 144780 bp, 127 predicted proteins | sample frozenSSSSmetaG_FD_89792 | JGI IMG/M metagenome (GOLD analysis project Ga0123337, IMG submission 89792) | Glacier valley bacterial and archeal communities from Borup Fiord, Nunavut, Canada, to study Microbial Dark Matter (Phase II) -... | ecosystem: Environmental > Aquatic > Freshwater > Ice...
GTTAAAGCTTGGTAACCTTAAGATAAACAAAAACCCCGAAATATCCCAGCAATGGGCATTTTCGGGGTTAATTTTTGTCACAAAAAACTAAAAGCCAAATAGTTAGGGATTGTTTTGTTACCCCACAATACAGGTGAGTAAGTATCAAGTTTGGTGTATTTGTGACGTATGATTTCAAAAAGGCCTGGTTCAGGCCTTTTTTTTGCGGCAGGAGCGATCATACAGGAGCTGCAGCATGCCATCTTTAAGGCCGACGTCGGGAACATGCATGATCTTGGCACCTGCCCATTTCATTGCCGACGTATAAATATCGCCTGCGGGCACAATAACATCCGCACGGTCAGGATTAAGCTGAAGTTTATTGATACGATCAATCAGTGAAAAGCCTGAGATGTAATCACGCATTCTTTCGATTTCCTCAAGGCTTGTTGAACTCTCAGTCAGCTTTGAAGATAAATCAAAGAGTTTATTGATGTTACCGCCTGTGCCAACAGCCTGGATTTCTTGCGTGAAATCGACGTGGTCCTGAATCCATTCCTTGATTTTAACCCACGAAGACTTTGATTCTTTTCCCTCCAGGAGACGAACAGAGCCTAGTTTGAACGATTTCGCGGCTATCTTTCTTCTGTCCTGATACACGTTCAGCTCTGTGCTGCCACCACCCACATCAATGTGTATATATTGGCCATCTCCAAGTGATTTAACCACCACATTGTTTACCAATTCAGCCTCCTTCTGCCCGTCTATGATTTGAATGTGGATTCCTGTTCTAAGCTCAATATGCTCCCTCACCTCGTGACCATTTGACGCTTCGCGCATGGCAGAGGTAGAGCAAGCCATGTAGTCGTCCACTTCGTGAAGCTCCATCAGCAATTGATATGCCAGCATGAGTTTCATCATTCTGTCTTCGCTGAGAGAGGAGATGCGCCCTTCAGTAAAAACATCGTGACCGAGACGTAACGGAAAACGGACGTATTCTATTTTTTTCAAACGGACAATGCCCTCGTCCTGCAACACCGAAGATATTTGCATACGGGCACCATTTGATCCAATGTCTATTGCTGCGAATTTCAAAAGCTTGGCTTTATGAGGGAAATGAAAAGCCAAAAGTAGAACATTTCAAGAACAACTCACTATTAATCGTTCTTGAAACGTTCCGATTTTCGGTTACATTTTTCTTCCGATCTGGTACAGGAGCTTTACCCTGAAACCAGGCCCGCTGCGCGGTGTCAACGGATTAAGAGGCTTGAAATAACTATAGATGTAACCTTCTGCCTGAACCACAATAGGATGCCAGGTTTTCTCCAGACCCAATGAGAAGTTTATCGAATTGATTGGAGATATGTCCATCTTTCGGTCTAAAGACTGGGAAATAAACTGCGTTCTTGGGTTTGGCACCAAACAGGTATAAGAGATCTTTTCGTTTGATTTCACGGTTACATTGGCTCCCGCTCCAACGAAGTAAGCAAAGTTATCTTTCAGGTCATTTCGGAAAGCGACTGTCAACGGAATTTGCACGAGTGTAGGTTCTACCCTGATGTTGGTAACCTGGAAGGCTTTTGGTACATCATTTGGGAAATCCTGCTTACTCTTTTGTCGAAAGGTTTCTCTGGTTAAGAATTCCATTGGTTTAATTTTCAGCCAGCTCAGCCCTGCAGAAATCGAGAACTTTTTAGCTACCAGAACTTCACCCGTAACAGTTTTTATTTGCGTTCCCTTTTGCCATTCAAGCCCACCACCAAATCGATACGGCACTTTCAGGTTTAGTCTTGGAATCACATTTTCTACTTGAGTGGTTTGCTCGGTTTTCTTGTCAGAGGCTATATTTTTATAATTGTTCGCGGTGCTGGCCAGCCAGTTTTTTCTGATCTGTTTGGCTGATATCCTGTTCATCAGCACTGCGTGCATCCTGGTTTCCACGTAATCGGCGGTATTCGGAGTTTGAGGGGTAATCCCGTCAAATTTAGAACCCAATGTCTTCATACTTACAACGGCATTTTGTGAAGCGCTGGATGTCTCCACGGCCGTATTCGAGACGTAATTCTCATTGGAGCGGAGCGAGCCAACTACATTTTTTTCGATGTTAAGATCTCGCTTAGGCTTACCAATATCTGAATTTGAACCCGTAAAGGAACTTGCATCTTTTGAGCTTATATCAGCTTTAGAGGGTAACTCGCCATTTATGTGAACTGGAATATTGGGCGATTCACCGGCAGACAAGTTGTCTTTTGACACTTCCCGTGCAATTCCGTCATTAGAAACCCTCGGTTGGTTGGTTGGGCGCGGCAATTTATTGATTTTCGAAATGACATTGTTTTTAGGCTCATTTCCTTGTGAGTCAACGATATTTCCCGTGGAATTCTCCTCAGAGGCTTCCACGGGAAATTCAGTTTTGGGCTCGTCAGATTCAACGGTCTCAGAGCTCAAGGAAAGTTCACCGGAAGGAGAAAGCCCTCCTTCACGCAAAATGTAAACGGTGTCGACCTTTGGAGATTGGGCGGGATTCTCCTTAATAACTGCAATTTGTTTTTGCAGAATTTTTACATCACTGCTCAATTTGTTGTTCTGTGAAAGCTGGTTCACATACATAAATGCCATCACCGTTGTAACGGAGGCGGCTGCCGCATACCCAAGCCAGGAACCATATTGCTGCCAGAGGGTCGGAGGCGTGTGGACATGCATGTAACTCTGCATTTTGGCCCAGTCGCTTTCCTGAAAGTCTGGTGAAATACTCTCTAATTTCTGGCGTATAGTTTTTTCAAATTTATCAGTTTTCATTTCCTTTGAATGCCTTTACAGCCCAATCACTTGGGAAGAGATGTGGGTAATTTTGTTTAATCAAATGCTGCAATCTTGCTCTCGCTCTTACATAGTGGGAGCGCACGGTGGCTTCGTTTATTTGTAAGAGGTCTGCTATTTCTCTATGATTGTAGCCTTCAACCACGTACAGAAGAAATACATTTTTATATACGGGTTTAATCTGTTGTATAATTTGCAATATTTCATCCGCAGTGATCCTGCTCACTATATCTTCTTCAAACCGTGGATATGGCGCATCTTCCAGGGCTACGGTGTCCTCGTTGTATCTTTTATGTTTCCGGTAATAACTGATCGCCGTATTTACCATAATGGTTCTTAGCCATGCTTTGAACGGATGCGATGAATCATATTTTTCCAGGTTGTTAAACACTTTCAAAAAACCTTCGTTGAGTACTTCTTCGGCTTCCTCCGTGCTTGACGTATAACGCAGGCATATGCTCTTTGAGTAACCAAAGAATTGCTTATATAGATGACGCTGCGCCTGACTGTTACCCGCTATACATGCAGCAACAACCGACTCAAAGTCGTTTTCGTTAAAGGATATTTTTCGTCCAAATAGCAAAGTTTGAATGTCAAATTGTTAGGGAAATCTGTTCGCTAGATATTTACGTCAACAAACAGCAATATGTTGCACCCATCTTTCAAATAAATAATTTTATCGTTTGAGTATTGACTGCGAGGTCGGCCAATGCATCTTGAGTAATCAGGAAATTGCCGTTAAACGTACTGATTACCAAAGTTATGAAAAATTTAAATGGCAGATATTTCAAATAAGAAGTAGAAAAACAAACAGTTATGCCTTATTTTTGTTTTAAGAGTATTACGGTTACATTGTATCGATAATTTTACACAAAAAATATTTTATAAAAATATCAGCACAACTGCAACAAGGCTATTTGGGAAGGCGTAATGACACTTAAAACAAGATAAGTTTTATTACGCATCCACTTAAACCAATTAGTTGAAATGAAGAAAATGATTGCGATGTTGGTGGCCTTGACCGGCCTATGGATTTCAGGTTGTCAAAAGGATAGTTCAGGCTTGACACCTGTTGACGAAACGACGGCGTTAGAAAGTGTGGTAGGAGCTGCTGCAAGGTACTCAGTAACGACTGACTCTGTGACAGTGGGTAAGTGTAAAGGAAAATTGACGGAGATTGCCACGGCCGATCTGTCCGCAGCTATTGCAAGTTATTTAACTGCTAATTATGCTGGTGCGACGGTAAAATTTGCTGCTAAGGACGCTGAAGGGAAGGTGATTGTTGCCATCGTTCTTGCAGACGGTACTGTCAAAGGACTATTGTTCAATGCAGACGGGACTTTTAATACTGAATTGAAGCAACATCCAAAGAAATCCAGGTTAACAAAAGTTGATGTAAGCGCTTTACCATCCGCTATAACCTCCTATATTAGTACCACTTACGCTGGCGCTGAGATTAAGCAAGCCGGCACCAACGCAGCTGGTGAGTATTTTGTTGGCATACTTGTTGATGCAAAAATTAAAGTGTTACTGTTTAAGGCAGACGGCACTTTCAATAAAGAATTGGAAAAACCTGAATTTGCTCCCGGAAAACCTGGAAAGCCAGGAAAGCCCGGTAAGCACTGATAAAGATATTTAAGAATTTTGTTAGGGGTGAGTTGGAATACGGTGCCGGATTTTCTGGCCCCGTATTTATTTTTTCATCTCAACCATTTCTAACATAGAAGAATTTTTTATTTCACCCATGACGAACAGGCTATGGGTACTGCCAATATTTTCAAGTGAGCCGAGTTTTTGCATCAAAAATTGTTGATACTGCGACATATCTTCTACCACGATCTTCAAAAGAAAATCATAATCCCCGGAAATATTGAAGCATTCCATCACCTCCGGCATCGCAATCACAGCCTTTACAAATTTTTCCCCCATTGTCTTTGAATGCTCCTTCAAGGCGATATTACAGAAGGCCATCAATTTTTTGCCTACCTTTTCTCGGTCCAGGAGCGCTACGTATTTTTTAATCACACCTTCCTTTTCCAAACGTCTCACTCTTTCGTACACAGGCGTGTATGAGAGATTTAATTTTTCTGACAATTCGCGTGTTTTCAATGTAGCGTCTTGCTGCAGGTAGTGCAGTATTCTGCGGTCGGTTTCGTCCAGATTAGCCATAGATAGAATATCTTTCCAGTCTTTAAAAGCTGCTCAAATATAGATAAAGCATGCAAGGATACGAATAATGGCAGATGAATAGTCCATTTTTTTTACGATTGTCAAATAAAACATCTATTGCATTAATTTTGTATCCGCGAAAAAGTGGCAACACTTTTGAGACATTATTGATACTGACCAAAATGAAAGCGTAATGATAGTAGTTACACAACAAAATAACATTCGTGAAATATTGAAAACTCGGATCCTGGTACTTGATGGTGCTATGGGAACGATGATTCAGCGCTACAAACTGGAGGATTACGATTACAGCGGCGAGCGTTTCAAGGATTGGCCTCATGACGTTAAAGGGAATAACGATTTGTTATCACTTACCCGCCCCGATGTCATAAAGGAAATTCACGCCGCTTATTTCGAAGCGGGTGCAGATATTGCGGAGACCAATACTTTTTCAGGAACAACCATCGCAATGGCAGACTATGGCATGGAGGAGCTGGTTTACGAATTGAATTATGAGTCGGCGAGATTGGCAAGGGAAGTTGCCGATGAATTTACTGCTCAAAATCCGGATCGGCCGCGTTTTGTGGCGGGTTCTATGGGTCCAACTAACCGTACCGCTTCATTGTCTCCCGATGTTAATAATCCTGGATATCGTGCCGTTAGTTTTGACCAGTTGGTAGAAGCCTATTACGAGCAGATAAAAGGGTTGACGGATGGTGGGGTTGATTTACTGCTGGTTGAAACCGTATTTGATACATTGAATGCAAAGGCGGCACTTTTCGCTATTGATAAGTTTTTTGTTGATGCTAAGGATGGCAAAGTTGAGGTATTGCCAAGCTGGAAAGTTAAAAAAGGAGAAACTTTACCAATCATGGTCTCCGGCACTATTACTGATGCATCCGGACGAACACTTTCCGGACAAACCACAGAAGCTTTTTTAACTTCAATATCGCACTTGCCGCTTCTTTCTGTGGGTCTGAATTGTGCACTTGGTGCAGATTTAATGCGCCCTTATGTACAGATTTTGGCAGATAATTCTCCATTTTATACGTCTGCACACCCCAACGCAGGATTGCCCAATGAAATGGGTGAATACGATGAGTCTCCCGAACAGATGGGTGAGGTCATTGACGGTTTTTTAAGAGATAATCTGATTAATATTATTGGTGGATGCTGCGGCACCACGCCCGGACACATCAGGGTAATTGCAGACCTGGCAGCCAAATACCGCCCACGAACCATTCCAGAAGCCGATACAATTTTAAAGTTGTCGGGCCTGGAACCGATGAATATTACTGCACTCACTAATTATGTTAACATTGGTGAGCGCTGCAACGTGTCAGGATCCAAAATGTTTGCAAGACTGATTCGGTCGGGAGATTATGATGCTGCATTGTCCGTAGCCCGTGATCAGGTTGAAAATGGGGCTCAAGTGATCGACGTGAATGTGGATGAAGGTATGATCGATGGTGTCGAGGCCATGAAAACGTTTCTTAACCTGATGGCTGCGGAACCGGATATTTCAAGAGTTCCTGTGATGATCGATTCTTCTAAATGGGAGGTTATTGAAGCAGGGCTGAAATGTGTGCAGGGAAAAGCGATCGTCAATTCAATTTCGTTGAAGGAAGGCGAAGAAAAATTCAAAGAATCTGCGAGAAATGTTCTGCGTTACGGCGCAGCGGCCGTCATTATGGCTTTTGACGAAACCGGGCAAGCCGACAGCCTCGAAAGAAGAATAGAAATATGCAGCAGGGCCTATCGAATACTCGTTGAAGAGGTGGGTTTTCCGCCACAGGATATCATTTTTGACCCAAATATTTTGACGGTCGCAACAGGAATGGAGGAGCATAATAATTATGCAGTCGATTTCATCAATGCAACACGTTGGATCAAAGAAAACCTGCCATACGCAAAAGTTTCGGGTGGAGTTTCTAACGTTTCATTCAGTTTTCGCGGTAACGAGCCAGTTCGTGAAGCAATTCACACTGCATTTCTTTACCATGCCATTCGTGCAGGAATGGATATGGGTATTGTTAATGCCGGTCAGCTGGGCATATATGATGAGATTCCCAAGGAAACACTTGAATTGGTTGAAGATGTGTTGCTAAACCGACGTCCGGACGCCACAGACAGGTTGATCACTTTTGCAGAAACGATCAAGGACAAAGGAAAAGTGGCCACCGGGCCTGATCTTACATGGCGTACGCTTCCGGTAACGGAGCGCATTAGCCACGCCTTGGTTAAGGGAAATGCCGACTATATTGAAGAAGATGTTGCAGAATGTCTTCCGATGTTTACAAGGCCGCTGGAAATAATCGAAGGTCCGTTGATGGACGGGATGAGCATTGTGGGTGATTTGTTTGGTGCTGGAAAGATGTTTTTACCACAAGTTGTAAAATCGGCAAGGGTGATGAAAAAGGCCGTGGCGTTTTTACAACCATATATCGAGGCTGAAAAACAGGAGGGATCTTCCTTTGCAGGCAAAATTTTATTAGCTACCGTAAAAGGTGACGTACATGATATTGGCAAAAATATTGTTGGTGTTGTATTGGGATGTAACAATTATGAAATCATTGACCTCGGCGTGATGGTGCCGACGGATAAGATTCTGGCAGCAGCAATCGAACATAATGTCGATATCATTGGATTGTCGGGTTTGATCACACCTTCACTGGATGAGATGGTTGGGGTGGCCAAGGAAATGGAAAGACGGAACTTTAAGATGCCTCTTTTGATCGGTGGAGCTACGACTTCGCGTATTCATACGGCTGTAAAAATTGACCCTAATTATTCAGGAGCGGTGATTCATGTTTTGGATGCATCGAGATCTGTGCCTGTTGCGGGAAAATTGATTCAAAGTGATGTCAGCCAGGCACAGGTATTGTCGGACATTAAGGTAGAATATGCTAAGCTTCGTGACGACCATGCAAAACGGGGAGGAGAGAAGGCCCACGTTCCAATTGACAAGGCAAGAAATAACAGAGCCAAAATCGACTGGAGTGGTTTCACCGCCACTAAGCCGCAGTTTTTAGGGACTCGGTTGTATGATGATTACGATCTGGCTGATGTTGCCAAATACATCGACTGGACCCCGTTTTTCCAGACGTGGCAGTTGCATGGGAAATATCCTAAAATCTTTGAAGACAAGGTTGTCGGGGAAGAAGCCATGAAACTCTACGAGGATGCTGCCGTGCTTTTGGGAGAAATCATTCGAGATAAGAGCCTGAAAGCAAAGGCAGTCATAGGCTTTTGGCCAGCTAATTCAATCGAAGACGATATTGTTTTACATCATTTCGAAAAATCGGGTGATGTATCTGGCGAAAGTCATGGAACAAACAGCCATATAGAATATAAAATAAGCCATTTGAAGGCTGAACAGCAAAATCCGGGTGAGCTGGTGGCTGATACGGCCGTGGTATTGCACCATCTTCGTCAACAGAGCCAGAAAGCGGCGAATTTACCTAATTACTGCCTTTCCGATTTTGTGGCTCCTTTGGAAAGTGGTCACATGGATTACATCGGCGGTTTCGCCGTGACTGCTGGAATCGGTATCGAAGCATTGATTGATAAGTATGAGAAAGACCATGATGACTACAACAGCATCATGGTGAAAGCAATAGCGGATCGTTTGGTAGAAGCGCTTACCGAGTTGATGCACGAGCGTGTGCGTAAGGAAATATGGGGGTATATTCCGGATGAGCGTTTTAGCAACGAAGAATTGATTAAGGAAACTTATCGTGGTATTCGCCCTGCTCCAGGCTATCCGGCCTGTCCGGATCACACTGAGAAAAGGATGCTTTTTGACTTATTAGAAGCCGAACAACTTGGTATCACTCTGACAGAAAGTTATGCCATGTACCCGGCCAGCAGTGTTAGCGGATGGTACTTTTCTCATCCTGACAGCAGGTATTTTCCCGTGGGTAAAATATTTAAGGATCAGGTGGAAGATTATGCAAGACGCAAAGATATGCCGCTCGAAGAAATTGAAAAATGGCTGTCCCCAGTTTTAGGATATTAACCACGCGTTTGAAAGAATTTTTTAAAGCCTCATTTCGAAAGAAGTGGGGCTTTTGTCTTTTTTGAAACTGGATAGGAATTTACCGTCGATTTACGCCGCCAGATTACCACTGACTGGACGGGAAGTCCCAAAAATTTTCTAGTCAGTACATACAGGTAGATATACGTGGCCTAAAAATCAGGTATTTATACGCTATTTTTTTTAATTTTTTCTTAAAATCTTTGTAACCGATATAAATTTTTAGTGACTAGGTCCGTTATAGATCAGGGAAATGTCATTGGGGATTTTTCATTGATCGTTTTTTTGCTTTGTCAGGATTGTAAACGGTATGAGGCGTCAATTTTATAAGTAAGGGAAAATGAAAAATAATATTTCAGTATTTATCTTAATAATTCTTGTTGCGTCCTCTTTCAAGTACAGATCGAAGACGATAGGAAGTGCACTTCCCTCTACCCGCGATAACATCGCTTTGGAGGTGTTATCATTGCCAGAAAGCCGGCCGAAAGCGGAGTTTGAATCCCTTGTAAGTAAAATGCAGGAGGCGAACCGTGAGTTGGCTCAGGGAAATCCGGGAAAGATCAAACAACTTTGGTCCCGCGACGATGACGCTTCTATTTTTTGCGGTTCAAGCGGTATTGAGGTGAAAGGATGGAAAGCAGTGGAAGAGCGCCTTGACTGGTTATTCAGCCAGGTTCCGACAGGGAGCAGCTATTCATTCGAAAGGATTTCATCCCAGGCAGGCGAAAATTATGGCTCTTTGCAGCAGACAGAACATTACAGGTCTTTGGATGGTAAAACAATGGATTTGGGAGTAACGCTTTTGTTTAAAAAAGAGATCAGCGGCTGGAAAATAGTCCATCGTCACGCTGAAAATTTATCTTCACGAATTGCTTCGATGTAATTAATTATTTACTTCTTTGCACGTTTCCTAGTTTGTTTGCCTTCTCCGTATATAGCTCACTGTTAAGTCTCTTATTGCCCTGGGAAGCGCCCTTTTCAGTATCATCCATTAATCATCAGTTATTTTCCCTCACTTGCCGCTAACTTCTAATAAGTTTGTTATTTTGCAGCTTCGTAAACTGGCATCAACTTATTGCACATGGAGAGATTTACTGGTCTGATTGGTATTGCATTAATTTTAGGTATTGCATATGCAATGTCAAACAATCGTAAAGCGATTAATTACCGCACTGTTGGTGTAGGGCTCGCTATTCAACTTACTCTCGCTGTTTTTATTTTGAGAACGGAGATTGGTCAGTCAATCTTTCAATGGCTTGGTGCAAAAGTTCAGAAATTGCTTTCCTTTTCGGACAAAGGTGCTGACTTCGTTTTTGGTACACTGGTGCGTCCGGAGTTGATGCAAAAGGCATTTGGTCCTGGTAATGATTTTGTCTTCTTTTTTAAGGTGATCCCAACCATCATTTTTGTTGCTGTGTTGGTTAATATGTTGTATCATTTAGGCATTATGCAGCGCGTAGTGTCGGTTATTGCCCGTGGCGTATATTGGTTAATGGGTGTAAGCGGAGCAGAGGCCGTTTCTAATGTGGCAAGTACCTTTGTAGGTCAGGTGGAAGCACAGATCATGATCAAGCCCTATCTTAAAAATATGACAAATTCGGAGTTAATGGCTTCTATGACTGGTAGTTTTGCTTGTATTGCCGGCGGGGTGATGGCTGTATATATCTCATTAGGTGTTCCTGCACCTTACCTTATTGCCGCCAGCCTCATGGCCGCTCCGGGTGCGCTGGTTATTTCGAAAATTGTATTTCCCGAAACCGAACAGTCAAATACAAAAGGGGCTGTAAAGCTGGAAATTCAAAAAACGCATGCTAATTTATTGGATGCTATTGCGGCAGGTGCAGGAGAAGGCTTGAAGGTGGGCTTCAATGTCATAGCCATGTTGATTGGATTTATTGCGCTCGTTGCACTGCTGGATTATCTGTTAGGCCTTGTGGGCGGAATATTCTCTTTTCCTGAATTAAGCTTCAATTTTTTATTAGGTAAAGTGTTTTCTGTTTTTGCCTGGGCAATGGGAGTACCTGGAAAGGACATAGAAGCGGCCGGCTCGTTGATGGGGACTAAAATGGTCATCAACGAATTTGTAGCTTACCTGGACATGGTCAAAATGAAGGACACATTGGATCAAAAAACAATTGTCATTACGAGTTTTGCGCTTTGTGGTTTTGCTAATTTCAGTTCGATCGCCATTCAGGTTGGGGGAATTGGAGAATTGGCGCCTTCGCGAAGAGCGGATTTGGCCAGGTTGGGATTTAAAGCTTTGATCTGCGGAACGCTAGCATCTTACATGTCTGCTACTTTGGCTGGGTTATTGTTATAATGGGGCAACGTCTAGGACCATATTGAAATGAAATTGCCTGGAAGTCCGCAGTAGTCGATCAGGCTTGCCCTACGAAACAGAGTGCTGCGCATAATCTGCAAATGATTTTTGATGCACACGGAAGAAAGTTAACGTTACCGACTCAGATTGCAGTGAGCGGCACGCATAGGGAGGCGTGCGAAAATGACTATTCGGCAGTTCTGGCACGATTATCTTTTACGTTTTCTAATATTTTGAATTTGTAAGTATTCGCATATATGAAAACTGTAAAGCTTTATTTTTCGCTTTTACAAGACACCTTCACGGAGTTTCTAAATGACAATGGCCTGAAATTAAGCGCGGCGTTGTCGTATTACACGGTATTTTCGCTTGCGCCGATGCTACTCGTAATCATATCGGTACTTACTTTCTTTTTCAAGAATAATGATATTCAGGGAGAGTTATTTGGGCAGATTACCGGACTTGTCGGAGCGAATGCGGCAAAACAACTACAGGAAATTATCGAAAATGCAGCGCTGTCAAATAAGTCTGGTGTGGCGGCAGCAATTGGCGTCGCGACGTTACTCATTGGAGCAACTGGCGTATTTGCGGAGATTCAAGATTCTATTAACTATATATGGTCTATCAAATCTAAACCCAAGAAGGGTTGGCTGCAGTATTTAAGAAACCGGTTACTTTCATTCTCGATTATACTAACCCTTGGTTTTTTACTGCTGGTTTCGCTTGGTGTGAACGCGATGGTAGATCTGCTCAGTTCCAGGTTGGAGCGCATTTTCTCAGAAGCGTCCGTAGTTATATTTTACGTGCTCAACATGGCGCTGGTTCTTGTGATTATCACAGCATTATTTACCGTTATTTTCAAGGTACTTCCGGATGGCTATTTACGGTGGAAAGAATGTATCGTAGGCGCAGCATTTACGGCGGTGCTATTTCTTATTGGCAAATTCGTTATTACCTTTTACATCGGTCAGGCGGATCTGGGTGCGACCTACGGCACATCGGCGTCGATTGTGATCCTGCTTACCTGGGTGTACTATTCTTCAATTATCCTTTATTTTGGTGCCGAATTTACCAAGGTATATGCCCGGCTGGATGGTGTTGATATTGCGCCTAATCAGCACGCTGTTCTTATTTCCAGAACTGAAGTAGATACAGTTACCGGCAAAAAGGTGTGATGCGAACAATATTCCTTTGTGTTAGAGCGGCTCGATAAAGTATACGGACTATTTACTCAACAAGTCGTCACGCTTTTTTACCAGTCTGGCTCTCGTTCTTTTTAGCTTCACTTTTTCGGCGTCCGAGGCTTGGCTAATTTCGCCATCAATTCGGCTAATCTCCTTGTCGAGTGCATGATATTCCATGCGGGCAGGCTCGCTCATTTTGGATAATTTTGCATCAACCGCTGCAACCGCCTCATTCGAGGCGTTCTTTATTGTAGACGCTGTTGCCTTTGCAGCGTGTTTTACATCGGAGGCCGTCTCTTTCGCGGCATCTTTTACCTCAGAGGCAACATCCTGCGCCCCTTTTTTCACATCGGTGGCGACGTCTTTGATCGTCTCGCCCGTGCTTTTTGCCGCATCCTTCATATCTTCCTTCACCGCTTCAGCAGCTTCCTTCGACTCTTCTTTTGCTTTTTTTGAACAGGCTGAAAAAGAAAGTGAGGAGATGATCAGAGCTGTTGCCAGGTACAAAAATGGCTTTCTCATATCTTTAATTATTTAATCGTGACGCAATGGAAAAATGAAAAACAACTTCTCGGATCGATCGACTAGCGCGTCATCAAATAACGTCCGGGTTTTCTAAGTTAACAACTTTTATTTTAAAGGAATTATATGAAAGATTTTAACTGCGTTTAATAAAAAACTACCTCCCGGATATCAGAAGGTAGTTTTTTATTAATTATAAAATCAACAAATAAGATAATCTCATCTTTCATCAGATCTACCTGATCACGAGCTCAAACGGCATCCTGGCTTGCATGCCACCCATGTTTACGATTTTCTGGTACATCTTCGCATAGGTGGCGAGTTCACCAAGTTTCTCTGTCATAACTTTATCCTCAGAGTCGCCCATAATTTTATCGAAAATTTCTTCAAGAGGTTTTTTCTTTTCCGGATAGTAGCGTACACGGTAATCGCCCTCTTTCAACTTAGCCGATTTCGCCGCGATCTTTACAGCGTCTTCAATCCCGCCAAGGACGTCAACTAGTCCGTTTTCTTTTGCCTCGATTCCGGACCAAACGCGGCCCTGGGACATACTTCTAAGTTTTTCAACAGGCATTTTTCTGCCAGCTGCTGCTTTGGTTGTGAAATTGGCATAACCCTGGTTAACACTTTGCTGAATACGTGATTTTTCGAAGTCGGTCATGTCTCTGGTAGCTGTTGGCCAGTCGGCGTGTGGACTCGTGCCGACCCCGTCAAAAGTGATTCCCAGCTTATTATTCATGAAATCCGTAACATTGAATATCAGCCCAAAGATGCCAATGGACCCTGTAATGGTGTTTGGCTGAGCAACAATCGTATCGCAGCCCATTGCCATATAATACCCGCCAGATGCAGCCACATCAGACATCGAGGCAATCACAGGCTTCTTCTTAGACGTGATCTGAATTTCACGCCACATAACATCTGACGCTAAGGCGCTCCCTCCCGGCGAGTTGATTCGTAGCACAATTGCCTTAATCTTATCATCGTCACGAGCTTTTTTTAAAGCCTTGACGAAAGTTTCTGAGCCAATGGACTCATCGCCGCTCTCACCAGAGTGTATTTCTCCTTCGGCTACAATAACAGCAACGCGCTTATTAAAATCTCCTTCTTCTTTTTTAGTGTCGCTTTTCAAATATTTATCGATGCCCACGTAGGAGATCTCTTTTTTATCATCCAGTTTCAAATCTTTCTTAACACTTGCTTCAAATTCATCCCAGTATCCAAGGTTGGTGACAAATTTGTGTTTCAAAGCAGATTGCGGATCTTCAAGTCCTAGTGAATCTGCAAGGCTTTTCAATTCTTCAACTGGTATCTTACGCGAGGATGAGATGTTTTTAAGGAAGTTTCCGTTAATGGCAGCGATCAATTCAGAAGATTGTTTTTTGCTCGCTTCGCTCATATCCTGGCGCGAAAACATCTCTATAGCACTTTTAAACTCACCAACACGAAAAACTTCCGGTTTAATCCCAAGCTTATCAAATGTGCCTTTGAAAAATTGGTACTCCGCAGATATTCCGTTCCACTCCATGCCACCGGCAGGGTTTAAATATATCTTGTCAGCGACAGACGCGACATAGTACCCTTTTTCAGAGTACGACTCACCGTAAGCAACAATAAATTTCCCGGATTTTTTGAAATCAAGAAGCTGATTCCGTATTTCTTCCAACATGGCCCAGCCAGTCTGCGGGCCCTCGGTTTTCAAGAAAATACCGTTGATATTCTTGTCCTCCTTTGCACTTTTCAGGGCATCTAAAATGTCATTTAAGCCAACAACGTTTTCTCCGCCACCAAAGGGGCCGCCGATTTCGGCAAAAGGATTTTCAACACCGACCTCCTGGATTGGCTTATTCAGATCAAGCCTCAATACCGACTTCTCTGCTACTGCTACTTTCTCGTCGGAGGAGAACATCGCACCTATACCAGCCAAAAGAAATATAGAAATGAAGATGAATAAAAAAAGGCCGACAAATGTGGCAAGAACGTATTTAAGGAATTGTAACATAAATTTTTACTTGGATCTGTATCTTATATTTTGATGACCATGTTTAAAAAACTCTTGAAAATATGTCGCTCGCAATGCTTATTTTTTTGTTGAAACGCGCTTCAAGATTTTTATTTCACATACCAATTCAACAAAATTAACCATTTATTGTGCGTGAAAAGCGTGTAAATAGTGTTCGAAGGTAATTATTACCAATTGAATGGTTAAATATCTATGCCAAATATTATTTATGATTGCCTGCTGAACAGACTCATTCAGATTGTTTATTTTTGCTGAAATTTTAGAACATGAATAAGAAGCTACTTTTGGTTCGGCACGCCACTGCCGAGGATCAGACCATGATGATCCGCGATTTTCAAAGGGAATTGATTGGTAAAGGAAAGACAGACGCCCTTGCGATGGGTAAGTGGTTGGCTGGCCAGGCTGTTGTTCCGGAAATGCTTGTAACAAGTTCGGCACCACGCGCGTATCAAACGGCTGTCATCATGGCAGATCAGCTAATGTTTGACACACACGAAATTGTGCAGAAGGAAACCTTGTACGATGGTGGACCAAGAGCCTATTTGAGTACTATAAACGCTATTTCCGAGAAAATTTCGACGGTTCTTTTGTTTGGACACAATCCCGACATCACGTATTTTGCCGAGTATTTGTCTGGTGCAGACATTGGTTCTATGTCTAAATGCGGGATCGTCGTTCTGGAGTTTGATGATTTATTATGGGCTGAAATATCTTCCAAGTCAGCTAAATTTGTCTCTTATACTTCACCCAGACAGGTGCGGGAACAATAGGATGGAAAAACCCAATAGAAACCGTCGCATCTTTATTATCGTATTTGTCGCTTTTGTCGCGCTCTTTGCCTACATATCATACGACATGTCAAGCCGGACAACTGCTCCATGGAATAAACCGAAACAATTAAATCGGGCGCTGCCTGGAGCGCTTCCGGATTCTGATTCTCTTAAGCTGGATTCCCTGCTCAAGGATGCAGAGCACAAGTAAATCGAATAAGAACTGCAATAATAGGTGAGTTTGAGCCTGTAAGATCTGTTTCTGTCACGGATATTTTGAACTGAAATTATTAATCAATTGGTCTTGTGCGTGGCAGGAGTGGGGGCGCGACTAATAATTTGGGTTTCAATGAGTCGTTCAGGAGACGCCCCTTTAACACTTTTTAAGAAGCCCTAACCCTTGCCGTTGCGGTTATTTTGCTAATTTTGGGCAGCCATTGGTAAGTCTACTCAAATAGAGGTCCCATCCATGCTCAATTTGCATTCATATTTTATCATTTACATTTTTTAAAATGACCCGTTTTAATCGTTCCAACAACCTTACGGGTTGGATTGTCTTTGCTATTGCCCTGATAACATACGCGCTTACCGTTGAACGGACGGCAAGTTTTTGGGACTGCGGTGAGTTTATCGCCTGTGCGTTCAAACTGCAGGTACCACATCCACCCGGAGCACCATTTTTCCTTTTGATAGGTCGTTTGTTTTCGTTTTTTGCATTTGGTGACTTAACCAACGTTGCGTATTGGGTTAATATGGTTTCGGTGCTCAGCAGCGCGTTGACCATCTTGTTCCTGTTTTGGACCATTACCCTCATCGCTCGAAAATGTATAGGAAAGACGGATGATGACCTTTCTTCTGGTGATATCATACTTTTAATGGGCGCTGGTGTAGTAGGAGCGCTTGCTTATACCTGGTCTGATTCATTCTGGTTTTCGGCGGTTGAAGCAGAAGTTTACGGGATGTCTTCTTTCTTTACTGCAATTGTGATATGGGCAGTGTTTAAGTGGGAGCGTATCGAAGATCCGGGTGCAGAAAATCGTTGGCTGATATTTATTGCGTACCTGGTAGGACTTTCCATTGGCGTCCATTTGCTTAATCTTGTTACAATACCAGCCCTTGCATTAGTATACTACTTCAAGAAATTCCCCAAGCCGAGTGTTTTTGGCGGGATTATGGCGTTTTTAGGAGGATTGATCATTTTGGCTATTATTAATTCGGGTATTATTCCAGGATTGCCTAGTGTAGCTGGTAAGTTTGAGATCTTCTTCGTCAATTCGCTCGGGCTTCCTTACAAATCAGGGGTTATTTTCTTTATCGTCATTTTTATTGGCTCACTTATTTTCGCAATTCGCTACTCCCATAAGCAAGGCAAGGTATTGCTGAATACCGGTTTACTTTCCCTGGCTTTTGTGTTGGTTGGTTACGCCTGTTATTTGATGGTTTTGGTTCGTGCTGAATACAATCCGCCGATCAACGAAAATGATCCGAATGATGTGTTGAGCTTTGTGTCGTATCTTAAAAGAGAACAATACGGAAGCCGCCCTTTACTATTCGGTCCGTCATTTGTTTCTCATCCTGTAAGCCAGAAACGCGGCGCTCCGATGTATCGCAAGCAAAATGGCAAATATACCATTTACGACTATCGTCCTGAATATGAGTACGAACCGGGAAGCAGTATGCTGTTGCCTCGTATGTATAGTACGCAAGCAGGGCATCCGCAACTATATCAGCAACTGACAGGATTGGCAGAAGGGCAAAAACCAACGATGGTACATAATCTGAGTTTTATGTTTTCGTACCAGATAGGCCACATGTACTGGCGTTATTTCCTCTGGAATTTTGTAGGGCGCGAAAGCGATGAAGAGGGAGCTGGAAACTTACTACCTTGGAACATTGCTACAAAATACCCATCGACGATTGCCAATAATAAGGCGCACGATAACTATTTTATGTTGCCTTTTATCCTGGGCTTGTTTGGTATAGTGATTTTGTATTTCCGTCAAAGGCGGGATCTGTTGGTATTGGGCCTGTTGTTTTTACTTACGGGTGTTGCTTTGGTCGTTTATCTGAATTCACCTCCTACCGAGCCTCGTGAACGTGACTATATTTACGTGGGATCGTTCTATATTTTCTGTATTTGGATCGGACTTGGCGTTGTGACCGTAGCAGACGGATTTCGCAATTATTTAAAAGATTCCGTAACAAGAGCAGGTATCGCAACGGCGGTCTGTTTGGTGGTTCCATTAATTATGGGATTCAAGGGGTGGGATAATCATAATCGCGACCACCGTTATCACTCCGTTGATTTTGCTAAAAACCTGTTGAATTCATGTGCCCCTAATGCAATACTGTTTACGGGTGGGGATAATGATACATTCCCTCTCTGGTATGTACAGGAAGTTGAAGGTTTCCGTACGGATGTGCGCGTCTGCAACCTGAGCTTGCTGGGAACAGACTGGTATATCGACCAGATGAAACGTAAAACTTATCTGTCGGAAGCACTTCCTATTTCACTTGATAAAAACAACTACGCATTTGGAAAGAACGATATCGTTCCGTTTTATGAGATACCAAGTGTAAAAAATGGCATAGACCTGAAAGAGTATTTAGGTTTGGTTAAACAGGAAAACAAGGCGATCCAGGTTCCGCTTACGAGTGGGGATATGACTTCGATTCTTCCATCGTCGGTGTTGTTTCTGCCTGTTAATGCCGAAGCTGTAAAGAAAATGAATGTCATCAAAAGTGACCTGCTTCCTTTTGTCAGTGATTCTATCAGCTGGACGATCGGTAAAGGTGATTTATACAAATCGGATCTGATTATTCTTGATATCATCGCAACCAATGACTGGAAACGACCAATCTATTTCTCATCGACGCTGGGTGGTTCGAGTTATCTGAACATGAAGGAATACATGCAGCTGGAAGGCTATGCCTATCGCCTGCTTCCTGTCAAAGTCCCGGGTGCATCAGACGGCTATGTTAATGCTGACGTTATGTACAATAACCTGATGACCAAAATGTTCTGGAGGGAACTTGATAATCCCAAAACATACTATGACAATACGTATTTGGGTTCTCCGGTATTCTCGGCGCGTATTGCCTTTCTACGATTGATCGGACAGCTGATACAAGATGGTCGCACCGAGGATGCGAAAAAGGCGATCAACAGGATACTGACCGTGATGCCTGACAAAAGCATCCCCTATGATCAAATTTCCACTTACTATATCGGATCCTTGTTTGATCTGGGTGAAACTAAAAAAGCACTGGAAATTTCTGAAACAATGGCTGGCCGGTCGGATGAAAACCTTACCTGGGCCAAAGAAAATAGTGTAACAAAACGCCGCGATACCAATTTGGATTTAGGAATTCTGCAAACGATTGTTCACGAATGCCGTGAAGCAAAGCAGGAAGCGGCTGCCAAGAAATACGAGGCGATCTTTCAAAAACACCTTGCAGCGTTTAATATGTCGGCCGGGCAGTAGTTGTAATACATTATTTTTGCAAACGGGAAGTGTGGAAACATGCTTCCCGTTTTTCGTTTCGATTGAAACCGCAAGGTGTTGACGACAGACGGTCTACCTTGCACTAAAACTTTTTGGGTGCCTGAAATTTTTCAGAAACATCCATCCGGGTCATTTCTGCAACCTCCAGGCTAAGAAACCCAAATTCTTCAATTACTTTGCCCGAGATTTTGTAAACTCCCTTTCCTGAAAACCGGTATCTTGTTGCAACAGGGGGAAAGTGCACCGTATCAATAAAACGTCCTTCCTGGTCCAGAAATGTTCCGAAATACATCGCATCACCTCTGGCTGTCCGCGTGTTTTTGGTCGCTACCAGATATCCGTACAAAGTAACATCCTGTTCAATATATTTATGGAGGTCTTTGGACATCACGCTTCCAGGCAGGCCGTGTTTTACTAATTCGAACGGACTGCACAAGGGAAAACCAAGCAGCTCAATCTGATCATAAGCATCATCAATCTGGGACTGCTCAAAGGCAGGAAGTTCAAAATCTCTCACTTCTGTTTGAAACAACTGATTTTGAGGCACTCTCGGTGTTTTGTTAATCCAGAAATGGGCCTTCCAGAGCAAGGATTTTTTATCAATTCCGGTAAACCGAAACGCATCAATCCGGATGAGAATGGTAATTTGCTCAATTGAAATAGCGACCCGATCCAGAAAATTATTTAATGATTCAAAAGCTCCGCCTTCTTGTCGCGCTGACATGATCTTGTCAATTGTCTTTTCCTCGATTTCATTAAGAAACTGCATTCCGAGATAAATGTCTTTTCCTTGGATGATTGTTTCGCCACGACTGTTATTGACACATGGTGCCAAGATGTTTGCTCCGTGCATTCTTGCTTCGTGAATATATAGTTCGGGACCATAAAATCCCCCGCCATTATTCAGTACCGCCACCATATATTCTAATGGATAGTACGCTTTAAGGAAAAGGGTTTGATAGCTTTCCACAGCGTATGAAGCAGAATGTCCCTTTGCAAAGGCATACCCGGCGAAACTGGCTATTTGATTCCAAATATCGTTTGTTGTCTTTGTCTCGTAGCCCAACTGCTCACAGTTGCTGAAATACTTTTTTTTGACCCGCTCAAATTCATCACGCCCGCGAAATTTTCCGCTCATTCCACGGCGTATTACATCGGCTTCTCCCAGGGTAAGTTTGGCGAAAAGATGCGCCACTTTAATGACGTCTTCCTGATACACCATGATTCCATAGGTGTCTGGCATGATCTCCATTAGACTGGGGTGGGCCTCTTTTCTCCGTTCCGGATGCCGATGGCGAAGGATATATTCGCGCATCATCCCGCTTTTTGCGACGCCCGGCCGTATTATTGAGCTCGCAGCCACAAGTCCCAGATAGTTGTCGACTTCCAGCTTTCTCAGTAACATTCGCATCGCTGGTGATTCTACGTAAAAACAGCCTATGCATTGAGCTTCTTTGATCAGGTTGTTGATCCTGATATCTTTTTTGAATTTTTTGACATCATCAATATCTAATTCAGGCACATCCGGTCGATTGTAACGTATTATCTCCAGGGTCTCTTTGATTTTGGCCAGACCCCTTTGCCCCAGAATGTCATACTTGTTCAGCCCCACATCTTCTGCAATCACCATGTCAAACTGAGTCGTGGGAAAACCTTTCGGTGGCAGATCCGTGGCCGTAAAATGATGGATCGGCTTTTCGGAAATCAGGATACCACCTGCGTGGATACTCAGATGGTTTGGTTGGTTGTTGTCCTGCAGGTACCTGGCATATCTGATTACCAGGCCTGCCAATTGGTCCAGTTTCTTTGGGTCGTATTTCCCATCGCTTAACGCATCAATTTCGTAAGCAGGTAATCCAAATACTTTGCCCAGTTCCCTTACAGCGGCACTGTGCTGAAATGTACTGTACGTAGCCAGTAAGGAGGTTTGTCCATTTTTGCCGAACGTATCAAAAATGTACCGCGTAACGTCCTCACGATCTCTCCAAGAAAAATCAATGTCAAAGTCCGGTGGGTTCTTTCGATAAAGATTCATGAAGCGCTCAAAATACAGATCCAGCTCTATGGGGTCGACGTTGGTAATATTCAGGAGATAGGCAATAATGCTATTGGCACCACTGCCGCGGCCCACGTAGTAGTATCCTTTTTGACGCGCGTAACTTGTAATGCTGTGGTTGACCAGGAAAAAGGGGATATAGTTTTGCTTTTCTATCAGTGCAAGTTCCATGTTGAACCTGTCCAAAATTGTGTCGTCGACGTTCGCACCGTATCGGTATCTGAGGCCATCACAGCTAAGCTGAAAAATTCGCTGGTAGTCATCGGCTTTGCTTTTGCCAAATATTTGTAAGTTTTGATGTTCTCTGGCATCCCCAAAACTAAAATTGATGCTACATCCATCCATCAGCCTTTCAGTGTTGTAAATGACCTTTTCAAAGTTTTTAAATTGGTATTTCAAAATCTGTAAGGGCAGCATTTGCTCACTTTCTTCGCCGGTATGTTCAGGCGAAAGCATGCTGAGGAGGGTGTTTTGGTCGACAGCCCTTAGCAGTCGATGCGCATTAAAATCCTTCTTGTTTCGAAAACTTACAGGTTGAAGAATGACAAACTTGGATTCATACACATACAAAGGGGAAAATCGGGCTTTGTTGAGATCGTTTGCTGAAACCCCGATGTATTCATTTGTGCCAAGAGTAGTTTTAGCTGATTTTGAAATTTTTTGGAATGGATATATGAAAATGACATTTTCCAGTATTGGAGCTTGTGTCGGAAAATTTTCTTTCCGGTGGAGGTACGATGATAAAAAGCCGTTGAGAGCCTGGAAACCACTGTTGTTTCGGGCAATTCCGACGTACAGCTGATCAACCCCATTTCTGAAATCAACGCCAACAATGGGCTTTATATCGTATTTCGGCGCCATCCTAATAAAGTTAAGGCAACCGGATGTATTGTTGATATCTGTTAAAGCAGCGCAGCCGTAGCCATTTTCCTTGCTTAATTTAAGCAGTTCTTCCTCAGGAATCAATCCGTAGCGAAGGCTGAAAAACGAGTGACAGTTGAGCAACATGTTATTGTAAGCAGTTATGATACGGATGACAGAATTCGTTGTGACCTAAATTTTCTCATGCGTTCCGATGGGCAGGAATGATGGGAGGCTCACCATTAAAAGGATTTCCCATGCTCGCAATATTTGGTATTTCCATAGTGGTTCCCCAGCTTAAAATTGAGTTTCCACGCTTATCAGTTCCGTATCTATTTCTGATGTAATCCATGGCCATGTAGAGGTTCAGTTTTTCTTCAGAATCATCAAACATATTGATCTGGTAATTTCCTGTCACTAAATCACTGAAATTTACGCCTACGAGACGAACCATCATTCGGCGATTGTACAGTTGTTCAAACAGACGTTCGATTTGTGGAATCAATACATGATCAGCGGACGTATAAGGTATTTTAAGCTGTTTGGAGAAAGTATTGAAATCAGAATACCGAATTTTTACGGAAATACAGGAGGTTAACTTATTCCCGTTTCTCAGCTGGTAAGCAAGGTTTTCGCCCATTGCTCTGATCATTTCACGCATTCTTTTTACGTCAGCCGTATCCTTCCCAAACGTACGCTCATTTGAGATCGATTTCCTTTCGTGGAATGGAACAATCGGCGAGTCATCTCTTCCGTTCGCCCGGTTCCATAGAGCCACTCCATTTTTACCCAGTACTTTACCCATCATTTCCATGGGCATGTCTTGTATTGTTTTGACATATTTGATCCCCAGATTGTTAAGGATCTGATTGGTCTTATCTCCCACCATCGGTATCTTTTGAATGCGCATCGGAGCGAGGAAACTCTTTTCGGTACCAGCTTCTATCTTAAGTTTATTGTTTGGCTTCGCTTCGCCGGTTGCAACTTTTGAAACAAGCTTGCTCGTAGAAAGACCAAATGAAATGGGGAGGCCGCTTTCGCGGATGATACGTTCACGAAGCTCCGTTGACAACAGATAGCTGTCGTGAAATTTATCCATCCCCGAGAGATCTGCATAGAATTCATCAATGCTGGCTTTTTCAAAAACGGGGACATTTTCCCTTATGATTTCTGTAACCACCTTTGAGTGCTGTGAGTAAGTTGATGCGTCACCCCTGATTAAAGTTGCTTCCGGGCAAAGCATGCGGGCCATTTTCATCGGCATGCCGGAATGGACGCCGTATTGCCTTGTTTCATAGCTACAAGCAGCAACTACTCCGCGATCACCCAAGCCTCCAACCATTACAGGCCGATTGTTCAGACGGCTATCAAGCTTTCTTTCCACAGACACAAAAAACGTGTCCAGGTCAAAATGTAAGATGGTACGATCCATATTCATTTGGAAATTTCGCTAATTTATGGAATAATTCCAAATATATGGAATTGATCCGAATTTCGCATCGGAAATAATCCAAAAAAATATATCTTTGAAATTGTAAAGTAGTTAGCGCTGTTTTTGCTTTTAAAAAAGTCAATGATGTCGATCGAAGAAGAATTCAAAAGGTTTAAACAGGTACGCGAAGAGCTAAGATTTACTCAGGCAGCTTTTGCAGAGGAATTAGGGATAGGTGCGACTACCGCTGACATAGAGCGGGGGCGGACCCGAATTCCGGGTTACGCAGTTAAAGAATTGCTAAAAAAGTACCATATAAATCCACTCTGGCTTTTCGGAGAAAGCGGACAGAAATATCTCAAGGCAGACGAAGTCATTATGAGTCCCAAAGTGATCACTGTTGATAATTCCGGGAAGGAAAATATTGTTTTGGTCAATGCCAAAGCAGCCGCAGGATACCCTTTAAATATTGGCGATGCGCAATGGTTTGAAAGTCTGCCCGCATTTTCGATTCCTTTGCCCGAATATAGGAACGCATCATTCCGGGGCTTTCAGGTGGATGGTGATAGTATGATGCCAATTCTGCGTTCCGGGGAATGGATCTTGGGCAAAGCTGTTGATGATTGGAACAATCTGAGCATTAAAGGGCTGTATGTGGTGGTTACAGCTGAAAGTATTTTAGCTAAGAAGATTCAGAAGGACAATCGAAGCAGTTTTGTGAATCTGATTTCGCTAAATCCCGAGTATAGTCCAATTCGCATTGATCGCAGCGAAATACGTGAGCTGTGGCAGGTTAATAGTAAATTAACTTTTGATTTGGAAGCCGATCTCCAAAATGTAAGTCTACAAGGCCTTTACCTGGAGATGCGGGAACTAAGGCAAGAGGTTAGAAGTATGGGGAAGTGAGGGCGGCGTCGATCAAACCTCTTCCGCCATCAGCTGCTTTTCGTATAATTCCTTATAGGCCCCATTCATTGCCATCAGCTCTGTGTGTGTGCCGCGCTCGACAATCCTCCCCTCGTCCAACACGACAATTTTGTCTGCGAGCTTCGCAGAGGAAACCCGGTGAGAAATAATTACCGAGGTGCGTTGATCCATGATTCGTTTGAGATTGTGAAGTATAATATTCTCAGTGTTCGTATCAACAGCGGAGAGGCAATCGTCAAGTATCAGAATTTTCGGATCTCGTGCAATGGCTCGTGCAATGGATAAGCGCTGCTTTTGGCCACCCGAAAGTGTGATACCTCGTTCTCCGAGCATTGTCTTATAGCCCTGCGGGAAATCAATAATGTTGTCATATAAATCAGCATCCTTTACGGCTTGTTCAATTCTCTCAAAAGGCATGTCTGTCGTGCCAAAGCGTACATTGTTTTCGATCGAATCGGAGAACAGAAAAACATCCTGTGGAACATAGCCGATCTGCCGGCGATAAGCCTGAACATTGTAATCGGATAGCGGAATACCATCAATCAGGATCTCTCCTTCGCTCGGATCGTACAGCCGGCAGAGTAAGTGCGCCAACGTGCTTTTTCCAGATCCGGTTGTTCCCAAAATTGCTACTGATTCGCCTTGCATTACTTCCAGGTTGAAATTTTCCAGTGCCTGAATTCCTGAATCCGGGTAAATGAAGCCAAGATTTTTCAAAGTGATGGAGCCTTTCAAGCGAGTGACTATATTCTTCTCAGAAACAAGTTTCGTTTTTTCATCCAGAAATTGATTAATTCGTTGTTGCGAAGATGCTGCGCGTTGTATCTGGCTTGTTGTCCAGCCCAGGGCCATGACCGGCCAGGTAAGCATGCTCACATACAAAATAAATTCTGTGATATTCCCGGGTGTCAGGTTGCCGTTTATGATTTCCCTTCCACCTACATAAATGATAAGGATGTTGCTGATGCCTACAAGCAAAAGAATGATTGGGTAGAAAAACGAATCAACCTTTGTTAATCCCAGAGATTTGTTTTTAAAATCCTCTGCCTCCTTTTGAAAATTAGTAAATGAATGCCTTTCCTGAACAAATGATTTTATTACCCTTATCCCGGAAAATGCTTCCTGTACGTACGTCGAAAGACCCGACAATTGTTTCTGTATCGCCTGCGAGCGCTTCATGATCATGCTGTTCACGATGTAAATACTGATGGAGAGCAGGGGCAACGGCAGTAATACGTACACCGTAAGCTTTACATTTACCGAAAGCATATAGGAGATCACAAGAAAAAACAGGACGATCAGGTTAATTCCATACATGAGCGCTGGTCCAACGTAAATTCTGACGTTACTCACATCCTCGGAAATTCGCGCCATTAAATCGCCCGTGCTGTGACTCCTGAAAAAACTGGTGGGCAAAGTCTGATAATGCTGATATACATCATTCTTAAGATCATATTCAATATGGCGTGACATTACAATAATTGTTTGCCGAACCAGAAACAGAAATATTCCCTTTAGTAAGGCCATCGCAAGGATCAGCAATCCATACAACAAAATGCTGAAAGCAAACACATCGTACATGTTGGTTTGAAGGCTTGAACCTTCGAAAAGGTAATACACATCCAATGTTTCAATCACCAAATCCAGCGCATAGCGGACAAGTTGGGCAGGAATTATACCAAAAAGATTAGAAATTATTGTAAACACGGTTCCCAAAATGAGATACCATTTGTATTTCCATAGGTACTGATTGAGGTACTTTAATGCTTTCACGCCTTTGTATCTTGATTTGGTAATTTTCTGAAAACTCCTAAGTTAATTTCGCTCTTCCGGTATCGCCCGGTGATCGGTCCTGTGATATGCGTCAAAGCGAAATATATTGATTCACGAAGCGTTCTCTCAGAGCCTGATCAACGCACCCGGTCGATCCATTTATAGCCAACATGCAATAGTTTTAAAACGTTGCAAATTTAAAAGGCTGACATTCATTTTTCTGTTTCTGAACAAAATAGTCTAATTTTGCGGTCAATTTTAATAAAAACGCGGGGTGTTGCAAATCATAAAACCTTGCAGAAATATGCATTCACGTTCCTTGGTTTACTGTACCTATTATCCAATTAGTATTCGGGCATATGCTGAATAGAAGATTATTAAGAACAAAAGCTGTTCAGGCGCTATATGCGCGAAAATTAACTGCAGACGCTAACCGACTGCTGGCACTGGATCACATTGATGAAGCTTTTGCGCCGGATCTCAACTCCATGGAATTCCAGGACCGGACCAAGCTTACAGGAATGAAACGCCTCGCGGGAATAACACTTGACGAGTTTATCAAACATGGCAAACCGGGAGAGGATGAAGAACTTCCAGCCCATGTAATAAATGTTGCCCGAAGTGCCTTCGAAGCATATCAAAGACAAACCATTGCTGACGGACAGAAGGTTGTTCGCAGAGTTTTGAACGAAACTGAATCAATCTACGTCGATTTCGTCAGGGTGTTATCCATGTTTATTGAGCTGGCGCATCAGGCAAAAATAGATAGAGAAAGAAGATATGATGATCCCGAAGCGCCATTTCCCAAAGATGGCGGTCTCGACACAAACAGGGTCATTCAAGTTCTTCAGGCCGACAAGAACCTCGAACAGGAAATCATCAGAAACGGCATTAACTGGAGTAATGAAATGGGCATTATCCGGAAAATATACCGGGAGGCTCTGCGTAAGGATGCAGAATATGAGGCCTACTGTAACAAGAAAGAGCATACACCAGAGGAAGACCAGCAAATCATTCAATATATTCTGCGCCAGGTGATTCTAAAACACGAAGTTCCTTTGGACTTTTTGGAGCAGAGAGACCTTTATTGGGTTGACCATAGCGAATTGATTCGCGGACTTGCAATAAAAACTTTAAAGACAGCAGATTCCGGCGAAACTTTTGAGCTTGCTCCTTTGACCAAGGATTGGGAAGAGGATCGGTTTTTTGTTGAGGAATTGTTTCGCATTGTCGTTGAGGAGAGCGATAAATATGACGTCTATCTTGATGAACAGCTGAAAAACTGGGAACTTGAAAGAATAGCGCTGGTAGATTTGATTATTTTGAAGACGGCTTTGGCGGAGTTAATCCACTTTCCCGGAATTCCTGTTAAAGTTACGATAAACGAATTTATCGAAATTGCGAAAAGGTACAGTACTCCCAAAAGCGGTAAATTTGTAAACGGAGTTCTGGATGTTCTTTCTGTCAAATTGGCAAGTGAAGGTGTGATTAGAAAAAGTGGCAGAGGATTGATCGACAACAAATAGCTGTTGTACCTACCTGGTTCGATATTTGTAATTTTAATATTGAAACATTTTGTTGAAGTTTGTCATAACAAACCTGGCTTAATTGTCGGACTAAAAGCTAAAATAATATTGCCATGAGTAAAGCAAGTAACGGTTTAATAGCATTTCTTACGGGTTGCGCCACAGGGGCAGCCCTTGGAGTTTTGTACGCACCAGATAAAGGGGAGGTACTTCGTAAACAATTAACGTACAGGCTCTCAAAGTACAGGGAAAAACTTGAAGGAGTTATAGAGGACCTTGTTCAGCGGAAGGATCAGCCGGATAGCCTGGCGCGTACAGAAAGTGAGCGCGTGGTTAACGATGCTCGTGAAAAGGCAGAGAAGTTGCTGGAAGATGTCGACCGTCTGATGGCTCAAATAAAAGGGCAGGCCAGTTGATCATACCAATATGAAAAAAGCATCTTTGATTACCTTCCTTCTGGGGATCGTAATTTGTATCTTTGGCTGTTCGGGAAATGAAAAAAAGAAGGACGATTCAAAAATATCAGATTCTAAGCTCCCAACAATTACGCTGTTAGATAGTGCATCCTTTGATTTTGGCACGATTAACGAGGGTGAGGTTGTTGAACATACCTTCAATTTTAAGAACGAGGGCGCTTATCCGCTGATTATTAACAATATCACCTCTTCTTGCGGATGTACTACACCTGAGTGGCCTCGTGATCCGGTGCTCTCCAATGCGGCTTCCAGTATCAAGGTTCGTTTCGATAGCAAAAACAAGTCAGGGCCCCAGGCGAAAACGATTACTGTTTATGCGAATACAGAACCTTCCAACTATGAATTGAGGCTTAAAGGAATCGTGAACGCCGCCGCTAAGGCTGCTTCCGACTCTGCAAAATAAAATTTAATCATTTCAACAAGTAATTTTCTAATTTAATAATGAAATTTTCTCTTTTGGCACAAGCAGCAGGCGGTTCCCAAGCCATGATTTATCAGGTCGTAATGTGGGTTGGTATCATCGGTGTCTTTTATTTTTTCATGATCCGTCCGCAACAGAAAAAGCAAAAAGACCTGAAAAACCTACTTGGGAATCTGAAAAAAGGAGATCAGGTCGTAACAATTGGTGGTATTCATGCTAAAATTTATACGGTTGAAGAGTCAACAATAACACTTGAATTGGACAAAGGCGTTAAGCTTACTGTTGACAAATCGGCCATAGCACGTACTGTTGCCGAATAGTGGTGCACTGGTTGTCAGGCAGCTGGCAAAGAGAGGTTTCGGTTATGTGCATTTCTGAATTAAACGTTTTGAAAAGCGGTGGCTTTAACTGTTACTTTTTGGTTACCAAATAAACTGAGTTGTGAGCGACATTCAATCAGGTAAGAATAAGGTTAAAACTTTTTTGGGCTGCTTTTTGGCAGCCTCTTTTTTCTGGTTAATGAACGTGCTTAATAAGGACAATTATTCCATTAAGCTAAACTATCCGTTGGCCATTGAGTTTGATAACGGTGCATTTGTTCCGGTGCAACCCCTTCCGAAAAGAATTTCCGTGAATGTATCGGGAGACGGCTGGAATCTTTTGCAAAGGTCATGGTTAAATTTCAATGCGCATCCGGTTGTGTATAAAGTGCTGAATCCTACAAAAGCAAGCTTTATCAACTCCACAACTTTGACCGATCAGATCACCGAATTGTTCCCAGATCTCAAAGTGAACTATGTTGTTGCTGATACATTTGAACTGAGTTTTGAGCGAAAGATTCGTAAGATTATTCCAATTCGGATCGATAGCGCGGGTATAAACATGCAAAAGGGCTATGTAATTTCCAGTATCATCAATGTTTCTCCCTCCCTAATTTCGGTAGACGGGCCAGTATCGATCATTCAATCTTATCCCGATACCTTGCGGATTTCAATCCCCACACCGAGGATTCAGAATAATTTTGATGAAACATTGCCTATTCTTTTGCCGGTTTCGCCCTTGGTAGAAGTAAGCCACAGGGATGTTTCAATCAGCTTTGAAGTCGCTCAATTTTTGAATCAAGTCCCTTTGTGACCGTAAATTAATTTTGCTTTCGCCAATATTCAAGTTATGGCAGCCGCACGTTTTCCTTTACAAATCGGTATTACAGGAGGTATTGGGTCCGGTAAAAGCATAATATGCAAGTTGTTTGCTTGTTTGGACGTGCCCGTTTATAACGCAGATTCCCGTGCCAAATGGTTGACAACCCATTCTTCTGAAATAAAAAACAGGATCACAGAATTGCTGGGCGGGGATGCATATACTTCCGACGGGGAATACAATAGAACCTACGTTGCCTCGAAGGTTTTTAATGATCCTGAGCTACTTTCAAATTTGAATTCGATCATACATCCTGCCGTGCTGACAGATACGTCTGATTGGGTGAAAAAACATTCTAGCTATAGATACGTGATTAAGGAAGCCGCCATTATGAATCGTGCTGGCGATAGAAATGAGCTGGACTTTGTCGTTGTTGTCGAGGCCCCGATGGCTTTACGGATAGAACGAATATTGCAACGGGACCGTCGGGAAGTAAAAGAAATCAAATCCATTATCGACAGGCAGGTTTCCGACGAGCAAAGGAGAAAAATAGCAGACTTTACGATCCAAAATGACGAGAGTTCTGCACTAATTCCACAGGTATTGGAACTGCACCGTAAGTTTGTCGGAATGAATTCGGGAAACTTCTAAAAATCGACATCTAATCCCAAAGCCAGTTTTAACTCTAGAAGCTGTGGGTTCTTCTCTGCGAGATAATTAAACTTCTCAGCGGGAGTATATGGTAATCGATTCACCTCCTGCGGAGCTACCCGCGGATTGATATCCAGCCTTGGGGCATTAAACCGAGCTTTCAAAAACCCCAACAAATCGTATCTCATGCCCTGTATGGCATCCAGCTGGTGGTCATTATCAAGGGCGATTTCTATGGAATGATCTACGAGTTTGAATTCTCGCCTCAGAGCGATTTCTTCTGTTGTAGAGTTTTTTTGAATTCTCCGGTTCTCGGCAAATTCGTACCAGGCCAATTGCAGATTTTCGAAAGTGAGTTCTTCGACGAGGGCATGTACACCAGGTACTTTGGCATCGGATAATGCAGGAGCATTTTTATCTTTCCCAATGTTTTCGGGTTGCAAAGGGGTAAGCAGTTCCGTGGTGCTGCGAAGTTTCGATGGCTTACCCGGCGTGACAGGGACTTCCGGGACTGGAATCGGTACAGCAACATTCGACGAAATCTCGCTTCTTTCGTAAGCAGGAGCTTTTGGCTCGGCACTGATTAGTTGAGAAGGTTCTGGCTCAACTTTTTTTTTTGCCGTCTCATCGACGGCTGTAAGTGAATCAAGATGCAGAACATGCGGCAGATTCGCCAGCTTCATCAGGCATAGCTCCACATGAAGTCGCTGATTTTTAGCAGCTTTATAATTTATGTCACACTGACTTGTAACACTTAAAGCGGATAGTAAAAAACTGATTTCCGCATTTCGTGACTGTTCCGCGTATTTTCTCTCTGCGGATTCAGAAACCTGTAAAAGAACCACCGTGGCTGGATCTTTACAAACCAGGAGATTTCTGAAATGTTCCAGTAAGCCTACGACAAACAAATGCCCGTCGAAGCCTTTTCGAAGAATTTCATCGAAAAGTATTAATGATTTTGAAATACTTCCGGCTGTTAGGGCGTCCGTAATTTTGAAATAATAATCATAGTCAAGGATATGCAGATTTTCAAGAACGGCCTCGTAAGTTAATCTGTTGTCCGTTGAAAATGTAACGTTTAAATCAAACATGGAAAGCGCATCACGAAGACCACCGTCCGCTTTTTGACCAATGAGTTCGAGCGCTTCTTTTTCTGTCTCAATGCCTTCCTTCACAGCGATATCCGCAAGGTGGTGCGCAATATCTTTTGGGAGAATCCGATTGAAATCAAAAATCTGGCAACGGGAAAGGATCGTTGGCAAAATCTTGTGCTTCTCCGTGGTCGCCAAAATAAAAATGGCATAACCAGGCGGCTCCTCCAGTGTTTTTAGAAATGCATTGAATGCTGCCTGAGACAGCATGTGAACTTCATCGATAATATATATCTTGTATTTCCCGGTCTGCGGTGGATATCGCACCTGGTCGATCAGATTACGGATATCTTCTACCGAGTTATTAGATGCAGCATCGAGCTCATGTATGTTGAACGAAGCATTGTTCTGGAAACTTACACAGGACTCGCATTCGCCACAGGCTTCGGCGTCGTCACCAAGATTTTGACAGTTGATTGTTTTTGCCAGAATTCTGGCGCAAGTGGTTTTACCAACACCACGGGGACCGCAAAACAAAAATGCCTGCGCCAGGTGATTGGTGCGGATTGCATTTTTAAGCGTGGTAGTGATATGTGATTGGCCAACCACCGAATCGAAAGTGACGGGACGGTACTTCCTGGCCGATACAACGAAATGATCCATGGGTGCAAGTTAGCTCCACGCACCCGAATTTCAAATTACTTTTTCTCTAGCAGTGGGTACACCCGAATGTAATCCACTTCCATTTTTTGAGGAAAAATGCTGTCATCCACGCCTTTCTGGCCTCCCCAGTCTCCCCCTACGGCGATATTTAATAAAAAATGTTGCGGTTTATCGAAGGGCCATTCCTGCCACTGCCAGTTAGCTTCTTTCTTAAACCTGAAATATTCATTTCCGTCTACGAGAATTGCGATATAATCTGGTTGCCATTCGCAGGCGTACACGTGGAATTCAGAAGACGCCTTGGTGATCTGAATATTATTCCCTTTGTTGGTCTTTATGGAATGGTTAAATGCCTTGGTATGAATATTACCATGAATATTGTTTTGATCGAATCCGACATGTTCCATGATGTCAATTTCGCCATTGTCGGGCCATCCCTTGTTCCCATAGGTATTTTGGCTTGCCAGCATCCAGATTGCGGGCCAGGTGCCGCGGCCAGTTGGGAGTTTTGCCCTGATCTCGAATTTGCCATACAAAAAATCTCCCTTTCCTTTTGATACTATTCGGGCAGAGCTGTAATCAAGCTTTCCAGACTTTTCCTTAATTGCCTGGATGATTAGATTCCCATTTTCAACACGTACATTTTTTAGATCGCTGACGTAGTTTTGAAGCTCATGGTTTCCCCATCCATGATCGCCCAAGTCGTAGCCCCATTTTTTTGGATCAGGTTTGCCTGTATAATCAAATTCATCCTGCCAGATTGGAGTAGCTCCAAATTCATAAGATTTTTGAATTTGGGTTGTGCTGGCAGGTTGCGCGCAACTGAATAAGGACCCAATGCTTAGCGAGACAAGGAATGAAAATTTAACCTTGAGATTTGTCATATTGGTATGGATAGTTCTCAGTTGAATGTCAACCAGCGCGGTAGAAAGAATAGATTAATTATGTCAAATCTAAGAGATTCAAAACAATTATAAAATTGATCTGAGCTTGTCTCTCGGGGCTGTTCAGCAAATTCACTAATTTTGTTGGACTTACATTACGCCTACTAGATGAAGCCGCTTAAACTCACTACCGAAGTAGTTGTCACTCCTTCAACCTGGAAAATTAATCACGACTCCAAGGTAGTAACCTGCGGTTCATGCTTTTCGGAAGTTTTAGGAAGCCAGCTAATTGACGGTAAATTCCCCGTTCTGAACAACCCTTTTGGGACGATATTTAATCCTTTAACGATCGCGAAAGTATTGGAGTTGGCGATTGAAGGAAGATCTCCGGATCCGGCTCTTTACTTTCAGGACGCAGATGGCATATGGTTACACCATGACTTTCACTCCTCTTTCTGGGGGATCAATCGAGGGGAATTCGAATTGCTGCTGATTTCGAAATTAGAGGAGGTTGGGGCGTTTTTGAAAGAAGCTAATTTGTTGGTAATCACGTTTGGAAGTGCTTACGCCTATCGGCATCGGGCGTCAAATCTCATCATTGGAAATTGTCACAAAGTACCTTCTGAAAATTTCTTAAAAGAGCTTTTGAATCAGGACCAGATCATAATCAGTTTTGAGAGAATTCTATTTAAGCTGCAATCTTTCAACAGACAATTGAGAGTCCTGATCACCGTCAGCCCGGTCAGGCATACTCGCGATACCTTGATTTTAAATCAGGTGAGTAAGGCTACACTGAGATTAATTTCGCATAGACTATCAGAGAAATTCAAGCACGTAGATTATTTTCCCGCCTATGAGATCATGATGGATGAGCTCCGAGATTACCGTTATTATGAAGCTGATCTTATTCATCCTAATAGGCTTGCTGAAGGATTTATTTTCAATCTGTTTGCCCACTCATTTATCGAGCCCGTCGCTCTTGACTTGATGAAGGAGTGGCAGACGATCCGCCAAATGATACACCACAAGCCGCTTCATGGCTTCACCCAAAGTCACCTGCAATTTTTGAAAACGATACAATCAAGGTTATCAGGGATGTCTGCAGCTGTGGATGTTTCGGCGGAATTTAATGAAGTATCACGAAGAATTGGCGAATTTCGCGGCTGAATGCAAACTCATTGGGAGTAATTGGTGTTAAACAAAATTAGCAAGTCGCTGATAACAGGTAATAATACCAGAATAGATCCATAATAATATATTATCAGATTCCGCAGTCCATACGATGGGAGAATTTACAGTAAATAAAGAGAAGGTATTAAAGGCACTAAGCACGGTTCAGGAGCCGGATCTTAAGCAGGATTTGGTTACGCTTGGTATGATTCAGGATATTGAAATTGGTGTGGATCAGGTAAAATTCACAGTTGTTCTGACGACTCCCGCCTGTCCGTTGAAAGAATTGATACGCAGGAGTTGTGTTGCGGCGATTCATGAGCACGTAAGTCCGGATGTGGAAGTTATTATCAATCTTACTGCAAATGTTACTTCGGTACGCCAGACAGGACCGCTTCTTCCTGGTGTTAAAAATATTATTGCGATTGCATCCGGTAAGGGAGGGGTTGGTAAGTCTACCGTAACGGCAAATCTGGCTATGGCGCTGCACCGTTCAGGGGCATCAGTTGGTATTATTGATGCAGATATATTCGGGCCATCAATACCAGTGATGTTTGGCGCTGAGAATATGCAGCCAACCATCACTCCGATCAACGGAAAAAATTATATAAATCCGATCCGTCAGTATGGCATAAAGATGATGTCAATTGGATTCCTTACGCCGGCAGACAACGCAGTGGTGTGGCGGGGACCAATGGCCAGTCAGGCTTTGAAACAATTCTTTGCGGATACAGATTGGGGCTCACTCGATTACCTTTTGATTGATCTTCCGCCAGGAACGAGTGACATTCATATTACGTTGGTGCAAACTGTGCCTGTTACGGGAGCGGTGATCGTTACTACGCCTCAAAAAGTGGCGGTCGCTGATGCAATCAAAGGCCTGGCGATGTTCAAGCAACCTCAAATCAATGTCCCCGTTTTAGGAGTGATAGAGAATATGGCCTGGTTTACCCCGGAGGAGCTGCCTGATCACAAATATTTTATTTTTGGAGAGGGAGGAGGTCAACGTTTGTCTGACAAATTCGATGTGCCTCTGTTGGGGCAAATTCCGCTCGTTCAGGGAATTAGAGAGGCGGGAGACGAAGGACGCCCCGCGGTAATGAATATGAATCCCATCGTAATTGACGCTTTTACAGATGCCGCTGAAGCTTTGGCTCAGCAGGTTGCGATTAGGAATGCCTCTAAAGACAAAACCACGATGGTCGAAATGCAAAAGGCCTGAGGGGTGGGGTTGTAATATTTGATTTTGCAAATAAATTCTTGCATCTTAGCACATAGATTATTTCATTATAATGGATTCAAAAGAAAAAACGATAGAATTAATTGAGCAGGCATTGGAAACGGTTCGTCCCTATCTGCTTGCTGACGGTGGCGACGTGGCATTGGTTGAACTAACGGATGATATGGTAGTAAAGCTTGAATTGCAGGGTTCTTGCCAAAGTTGCCCCATGAGTGCCATGACTTTCCGTGCGGGTCTGGAGGAGTCGATCCGTAAAGCAGTACCAGGTGTAACGCGTGTGGTGGCGGTAAACATCCCTGCGCTTGCTTAAATACCGCACGTCTTTTCATTAGTACGGGCAAATGGGATTTAGAAAGCCCGTTCCGACACAAATATTTCGTGTGCATTTAGATTTGGAATTGATTCATCTCAAATAGTGCCTTATATTGCGGGCAGGATAAAATGGGATTAATCGGGATTAGCATATGCGAATTGGTGTTTTTTTTGGAGGTACCTCCCGCGAAAGAGAAATTTCGTTTGCGGGTGGAAAAACGGCCTTTGAATATTTGGATAAGCTGCTTTTTCAGCCTGTCCCAATTTTTGTGGACAGCTTTGGGCGGTTTATCAGGTTAAAAGAAAGCTTAATGTATGAAGGGCAAATACGGGACTTTTACCCCGCCCAGGAAAAACAGGTTGATGGTTTCAACGCATACATAGAATCATTTCCCCACTTGGCAAACGAACCTTTATCGCAAGATATTGGTGTTGTGTTATCTCCGCCGGAATTTAAAGAGTATTTCGATTTTGCCTTTTTGGCGATGCATGGCCCGGATTGTGAAGATGGAGCAATTCAAGGACTTTTAGAATGGTATCGCATCCCATATAGTGGCCCTGGCTTAATGGGTTCTGCTGTAGGTATCGATAAGATTCTTCAGAATGAAATGATCGCTCTTGTCAATGGACAGCAAAAAAAGAGCTGGACTTTGAGATATGATCAATGGATTCCACGTGAATACAATATCCTTTTTCAGGTGTTGAAAAAACACCTGGGCCTTCCATTGGTTATTAAAGCACCGCATCAAGGGTCTTCGATAGGTGTTGCAATTGTAAAAGAGGATTCATTTGAGTCGTTTGTCTCGGCTGTAAATCAATGCTTTTTTCAACAGGAAATATCCAGAGAGCAGTGGTCTGAGTTTGACAGCGATCAAAAACACAATTGGGCCCAGCGCATAGCCAACCTCGATGAAGGAATAGGATTTCCACTTTTGGTAAATGGCTTAAAAACGGTATACCATCCCAAAGAACTGATTGATAAGCTCGAAGTAATGTTTCAAGTGAGAAACGAGCCTGTACTTTTGAGTAGTTCAAATGCCGAAGACCAGGTTTTGATCGAAGAGTTTGTGAATGGACAAGAGTTCTCCTGCGGATGTATTCAATTCGACGATGGGAAACCATTGGCGCTGCCTCCCAGTGAGGTAATCAAGATGGTCGACGTTTTTGATTTTAATGCGAAGTATAAACCCGGTGCCAGCCGCAAGCGAATTCCTGTCGATACATCCCTGGAAAAAAACCAGGAAATTCAGCATGTCATCGCGCAAGTGTTTCAGCAGCTTGGTATTAACGTCTGTGTGCGGATTGATGGTTTTTTGACCCCGGATGGCACCATCCTTTTGCATGACCCAAATACCATTCCCGGTATGTCTCCGACCTCGTTTATCTTCAAGCAAATGGCAGAAATCGGGCTCAATGTTACGCAGGCTCTAACCTATTTTATCCGACAGTCTATACGGGAACGAATTCGTACTGGTAAAAATACATGGAGGCTTCGAATTCAACTTCAGGAATTGGATGAGCATATTGCGCTTGCGAAGAAAACGCCCAAACCTACAAAAGGCATTCTGTTCGAAGCTTCTGATGAAGAATACGTGCAGGCAAGACTTAATTATGGAAGGATGAATGCTGCTGGCGCATACCGTCCGGTACCCGTTCTTCATGCTTCTGACGGCAAATATTATCAGTTGCCTAATCCATACATGTTTAAAGAATACATCACCGATATCGAAAATTTGTTGATGGAGAAACGTCATCCGTTGCTATCGGAAACGGCAGAGCGGGCATCGAAAATCACAGAGTTTTACAGTGGAAAGACTGAATATGATGTTGTGGCTCACACTGATTTGAAATCAATCCAGGGTATAGCAGATTGGTTGGTCATTAACGATAAGAAGTAATTTTTGCGAATTTCAATGGCGGTGGGAGTCAAAACGGAGCCTATTTTTTATTAATTTACACTTTATATACATCATTTGGGACTTTTGTAAACCGCTTTTTGAAAATACTGAGGTTTTGACAATTGCTCCCTGAACTAGAAATCTATTGAATTAATGGCAAACGGTCCGGAAAAAGTAAGGTTAAGCCTTCAAACAGAAAACAAAGGTTGGAAAAAATGGGGGCCTTACCTTTCAGAACGTCAGTGGGGCACTGTTCGGGAGGATTATAGTGGAAACGGCGACGCCTGGAATTATATCACCTACGAAATGGCGACGTCCAAGGCCTACCGTTGGGGCGAAGATGGTATCGGAGGCTTTTCAGATAACAAGCAGCACATTTGTTTTTCGTTCGGGTTTTGGAATCATCAGGACAAGCTGATTAAAGAAAGAATATTTGGACTGACCAACAGGGAATCCAACCACGGTGAGGATGTGAAGGAGATGTACTATTATCTGGATAGCACGCCAACACATTCGTACACAAAAATGCTCTATAAGTACCCACAACAAGCTTTTCCCTATGAAAAGCTTCGTCAGGAGAATGGCAGAAGAGGGAAAAAAGATCCCGAGTATGAAATAATGGACACTGGCGTGTTTGATAATGATGAGTATTTCGATATTTTCATAGAGCATGCCAAGGCCGACGAGGAAGATATTCTGATGAAGGTAACAGTCCACAACAGAGGACCTAAGGACGCACCGATAACCGTTTTGCCCACCATTATGTTCAGGAACACATGGGCATGGGGTTATGAAGCATTCAATTATAAACCCATGATGAATGGGATCTCCAATCGCCTGATTGAAATTACCCACAGAAAGCACGGGAAGTACAATTTGTATCTGGATGGCGCCCAGGAGCTCCTTTTTTGCGAAAATGAAACCAATCATAAAAAGCTATATGGTACGCATAATACCACCGCTTATCCAAAAGATGGGATCAATGATTATATTATAAGCGGCAAAAAATCTGCTACGATCAATCCTAACAGTATCGGAACGAAGGCTTCGGCAAGGTTTACAAAGACTGTGAAAGCCGGCGAAAGTGTTACCTTCAGAATGCGTTATGTGAACCATACGATACATGAACCCTTCGGTGGGTTTGAAGATCTGTTTGCCAAGCGCATCAGAGAAGCTGACGAATTCTACGATGATATTCAAAAGGATGTGACAGATGCTGATCTCAAATCCATCCAGCGTCAGGCTTACGCAGGGATGTTGTGGAGCAAGCAGTTCTACTACTACAATGTATATGAATGGTTAAAGGGAGATCCGACACGACCTGAGCCCAACGAGGGTCGAAAATATGGTAGGAATGCAGGATGGAAACATTTGTACGCGGCGAATATTATTTCGATGCCCGATAAGTGGGAGTATCCATGGTTCGCTGCCTGGGATCTTGCTTTTCATTGTGTTCCGTTAGCAAGGGTCGACGCAGGTTTTGCAAAACGCCAGCTCGAAATTTTATTGCGCGAATATTATATGCATCCAAACGGTCAGATTCCTGCCTACGAGTGGAATTTTTCTGATGTGAACCCTCCCGTTCATGGATGGGCCACCTGGAAGGTCTATGAAATCGACAGAGAACAGAATAATGGTGTAGGTGACGTTGAGTTTCTTGAAAAAATATTCCACAAACTTCTTTTGAACTTTACCTGGTGGGTCAATCAGAAGGACGATACAGGCAACAACATTTTTAGTGGCGGGTTTTTAGGACTGGATAATATTGGGGTTTTTGACCGTTCTACTCCTATGCCTTTCGGTGGGAAGCTTCAACAGGCGGATGCCACGGGATGGATGGCCATGTATACGCTTAATATGCTTCGCATTTCCGTTGAAGTTGCTTTGGTTCATCCTGTCTATCAGGATATGGCTTCTAAGTTTTTTGAGCACTTTTTGCACATCGCGGGAGCAATGGAGTCGATTGGTGGCAGCAGTTCTTCCATCAGCCTGTGGGACGAAGAAGATCAGTTCTACTATGACGTCATACATATTCCGAATGGGCAGAGTATTTTGTTAAAGGTGCGGTCTATCGTAGGGCTTATTCCGTTGTTTGCAGTCGAACTTCTCGATCCGCAAAATCTGGATAAAATGCCTGTCTTCAAACGGCGTGTAGAATGGGTTTTGGCAAACAGACCCGACCTTGCGCGGTTAATATCCCGTTGGTTTGAATCAGGAAAGGGAGAAAATCGGTTGTTATCAATTCTGCGTGGGCACCGGATGAAAATGATCATGAAACGGATGCTTGATGAGGGGGAATTCTTGTCAGACTTTGGTGTCAGGGCGCTTTCAAAGTATCACGAAGAGAATCCTTATAAATTTTATATCAATGGAGAAGTATTGCAGGTGGATTATACACCGGGCGAAGCGCTAACTGATATTATGGGAGGGAACTCCAATTGGCGTGGGCCGATATGGCTTCCTTTGAATTACCTGATTTTTGATTCGCTTATGAAATTTCATGCCTACTATGGTGAAGATTTCATGGTCGAATATCCAACCAATTCGGGCAACCTCGCCACCATTAAGGATGCTGCCATGGGAATAGCAGGCAGGTTAATTGATATCTTTAAAAAAGATGCCGATGGCAATCGTGCTGTAAATGGGACAAATGAAAAGTTACAGAAGGATCCCCATTTTAGTGACCATGTTTTGTTCTATGAATATTTTCATGGAGACAATGGAACGGGCTGTGGGGCAAGTCACCAGACCGGGTGGACCGGGTTGATTGCAGAACTGATACTTAAAACATCAAAGGAATCAGTCAAAGAAATCAAGAAAGAAGAACTGGTAATAAGTAAAAAATAACTTTATATTTTTACATTTACGATTCTAATGAATCCCGAATAATGATTCTTAGTCCCTTTTTAATATCAATAGCTTGTTGCTGTTTATATTGGAGAGGGATTCATTTTGCAGTTTGTCAAATTTTTCAAAAATAATTTTACTCAAAATTTACTATGATCTCTCAAATCGAACCGGCTGTAATGGCCAAAATAAATAGCTGGCTCAACGGTGATTATGATATTGAAGCAAAGCAGCTTATCCAAAAGCTGATCGACGAAGGAAATGATACCGAATTGACGGATTCGTTTTACAAGGACCTTGAATTTGGTACTGGTGGTTTACGCGGGTTAATTGGAATTGGTTCCAACCGTATGAACCGTTATACGGTTGGGACTGCTACTCAGGGCCTTGCCAATTATTTGAATAAGGCATTCCCAAACGAGGCTAAAAGCGTAGCTATTGCTTATGATAGCCGTATCAAATCGGACGAATTTGCGCAGATTATCGCTGATATTTTTTCTGCAAATGGTATTTCGGTTTATCTTTTTGAAGCCCTGCGGCCAACCCCCGAGTTATCTTTTGCTATCCGGCTTCTGGGCTGCAAAAGTGGCGTTGTGGTCACCGCATCGCACAATCCGAAAGAATATAATGGATATAAAGCTTACTGGGACGACGGCTCACAAGTTGTAGCTCCACATGATTCGAATATTATTGACGAAGTGAATGCAATCCAGTCTATTGACGACGTGAAGTTTGAAGGTGATCCTTCTAAAATCACAAAAATAGGAGCGGATGTCGATGCAAAATATCTCGATCACATTCTTTCACTTTCGATTTCCAAGGATGCAATCGCTCGTCAGAAAGACTTGAAAATTGTCTACACCCCACTTCATGGAACAGGGGTTACGTTGGTCCCGGATTTGCTTGCGAAAATGGGTTTTACCGCTGTTACAGTCATACAGGAGCAGGCAGAGCCAAATGGTAACGGGCAGTTTCCCACCGTGGTGTATCCTAATCCAGAGGAAAGTGAGGCGATGTCGATGGCTGTGAACAAAGCTAAGGAGATCGATGCTGATCTTGTATTGGGCACCGATCCGGATGCCGACAGGGTGGGTATCGCAGTTAAAAATCACCATGGCGAAATTCAATTGTTGAACGGAAATCAGACAGCAAGCGTATTAATATATTATCTTTTGAACGCCTGGAAGGACGCTGGCAAACTTACCGGAACTCAGTTTGTATGTAAGACCATTGTAACAACCGATCTCATCGATAAAATGGCGGCTGCATACGATGTAAAATGCTACAATACGCTCACCGGTTTCAAATACATTGCTCAGGTTATTCGTGAGAAAGAAGGTGTCGAGCAGTTTATCGGGGGTGGAGAAGAAAGTTACGGATACTTGATAGGGGATGCCGTTCGTGATAAAGATGCGATCGCGTCCTGTGCTATGATTGCCGAGCTGACAGCCTATGCAAAAGACAAAGGGTTAAGCCTTTTTGACATGCTGATGGAAATCTATAAACAGTTTGGCTTCTATTACGAAGGTTTAATTTCGTTGACCAAAAAGGGAAAAGCAGGTGCGGACGAGATACAGCAAATGATGGCCGATTTCAGAGCTAACCCTCCTAAAACCCTTGCTGGTTCACCCGTCACCAGAATGGATGACTATAAGGCACTGACTACTAAAGACTTTGGTAGCGGTGTCACTTCTTCAATTCCATCCGGTGAAATGGGAATCGAATCATCGAATGTGTTACAATTCTTTACCGAAGATGGAACCAAGTTCACCTGCCGACCATCCGGAACAGAGCCGAAAATTAAATTTTATGTAGGGGTTCGCGAAGCGCTGGAAAATAACGAAGATTTTGACAGTGTTTACGCGGCGTTGAAAGATAAAGTGAAAGGGATAGGTGAGGAGTTGGGATTGAAATAGAAAATGAAATCATGAAAATTCGGAGATACGCGGCTTGACGCGAATGTCTCCGAATTTTTATTTGGCTCTTATTAAGACATAGTATTTTCCCTTCCAGTTGTCAACAATCGTTGCGCTGATAAAATTTTCAAAGTTTAACGAGCTAACTTCTTCGATCTTTGCTGGCTTGGCGTTAAGGTAAAACTCTGCATTTTTAAGTCGTTCTCCTATACTTAGTGTATTCTGAGATGATTTGCCAATGCCTTGTTTGATGAAAAAGGAGTCAGCGTCCTTGCCATTGAGTGTTTGTTTCAAAAAACCTGTGCTACCAGATTCACCGATTGTTTTCATGATCTTGTGTTCTCCAAAAGTCACTTCGTTTTCATTTCGCAGAAGTACTGCTCGCTGGTAGTCAGTGTCAACGGAGGCGAGCAGGGAAGCGGGTGGGAGCTGTCCCATACCAACCGAATGTTTCATCAGAAAGCCGGAGCATATTCTCATTGGCTTAAATTCTTCCTCTTTTTCTTCCTCTGAAGAGCTACCCTGGCCGGATGCTCCACGCGCACTAGTGCTGATGGAAATGGATGTCAGAAATAGATTCAATGGGTCGAATTTAAAAGAGTTGACATTCAATTCAGCACCAAATTCTTTAATCTCTTTTTTCATCATATTGATATCATCCCATGTAGTCAAAGCTGAAATCGCCCAATAAAGCGTGTCATTTCTAATCAGAATACCCTTCGTTGTCATCCTTGCAGAATCCAGATTTGGTTGAACTTGCTGAACTGGGGTTGTTTCTGCCTGTGGTACTTCATTTGTCTTGGGCGTTATGGGTGACTTCTCCAAACCCGCTGACGTTTCAGGAAGCTTTTTATATTCAGGCAATATGGCGACCATCAAAGGTTTTGCAATCGATGGAGACAGTTTAATGATCTGATCTTTATACGGCGCAACAAACGCAGACGACACGTACAACAACGCGATAAGCAGGGCATATTTTCCTAATACCCAATACCTGGAGGGTTTTCTGTTCATCATTTTAATGCGGTTTTTCAAAAGTGATTGTGCAAATGAATTTGTCATTGGTAATTCGGTCGTTCGAAGCGCCACATTGACCAAACTGAACTGATATCGTTTTCTTTCAAAACCATTTTCCAGCACCGCATGATCCGCGATGTACTCTAGATTTTCCTGAACGAGCCTTTGGTGAAACCAGGCAACGGGATTAAACCACAATAGAATTTTTTGCAATTCACTAGCCAAAAGGTCCAGGCTGTGCCATTGCCCGGCATGCACCGATTCGTGGGCCAGAATATGTTGAAGTTGCTCTGGAGAATGGGTTTCTGGATTACAGATAATCCAATAAAAAAATGAATATGGGGAAGTTGCATTTATGTCTCTGATTAGTCGAAGTCGCTTTCCGAGTTTCTCCCAAGGCAAGCTCCAGAGTGTGCAAAGGATGCCCTTTAGTTGATAAAATAACCGGAGACTCATAAAAAGTACTCCAAGGAAATACGCCCCTATAAGGAAATCTTCCAGAGCCAAATTAGAGACGGCTCCCCGAGCCTTGATGTCGGAATGGATTTCCGCAGTATTCGTTTGTAAAACAGCTGGAAATGTTTTGCCAACCACCGGGATCTTTTGGTGAAATTCACTTTGTACGTCAACCGGTCCCCAACCAGCAAGTGGAATCAGGGGAAGCGACCATGCGGCTGCAACATTCAGGAAGAGCAACACACGATTGATCTTTGAGAATGTTTCATACTTGATTAGCCAGCGGTAACTCAATGTAAGCACCCCAAGCAAAAAACTTACTTTTAGCAGATACGGAAATAGCATAAGTCTGTTCGGTTTAAATGTAAGACAATACCTTTATTCTCCATCTTCGATCATCTTGATGATCGCGCGTAATTCATCGGGACTTACTTTTTCATTTCTGGCAAAATAAGCCACAAGATCTTTGTAAGAATGATTGAAATAGGTGCCTATTATCTTTTTTAGTACGAAATGATTCTGATAATCTTCTTTGCTGATCACCGGGAAGTATTCGTGTGTATTGCCGAATTGCCTGTGTCCAACGTAGCCCTTTTCTTCAAGATTTCGGATAATGGTCGACAGTGTGTTGTAGTGCAGCTTGGGCTCTGTAAACAATGGAAGCATATCTTTAACGAATGCATTTTCCAGCTTCCATAGCACTTGCATTACTTCTTCCTCCTTGTTGGTTAGCTTTTCCGATTCCATGAAATAAATGTATAAACTATTTTTATAGTTAACAAACTATTTTCATAGTAATTGTGCTTGGCGCAGTTTCGATCCTTCTATAATAAGGTAAGTACGTTTTGACCTGTGGTAAGATTGTACACACTTAATTCAAAATAAGTAGCTATATTTATACTAATGGTAAATATAATTATAGAATTTTGTCAGAAAGTAGCTTAAAAGTTTAGTCATTGAAACCTAATTTAATTTATGATGAAAAATTTACTTCGAACCAGATATTGGTTTGCCCTTTTCTCATGCATGTTTTTCACACACGGCATTTTTGCACAAAACTTTTCTGTAACGGGAAAAGTAACCGATGAAACCGGGTCATCCATTCCCGGTGCAAGTGTTTCCCTAAAAGGAACTACTCAAGGAACTACAACAGACGTGCAGGGAGATTACAGTATTACGACTGGTCCTGGCGGCGTTCTCGTTTTTAGTTTTATCGGCTTTAAAAAAGTTGAAGTAAATGTTGGCAACGCGAGAAAAATAGACGTCAAGCTGGAATCCGATGTTTCTGTCTTAAATGAAGTTGTTGTCACAGCTCTTGGACAAACGCAGGAAAAACGGGCTATCGGTTACTCAGTCCAGACGGTTAAAGCAGAGGAAATTGCTAATTCTGCGAACATGAATGTAGTGGGTGCGTTGCAAGGTAAAATTGCCGGAGCAATTATCACCGGATCGGGTGGGGCGCCGGGAGCAGGCGTAAACATTATACTTCGAGGTGTTACATCGCTTAGCGGCGGGGCAGACAATCAGCCGTTGTTCGTCATAGATGGTATTATCATCAGTAACTCAACCAATGCAGGTAACCCATTGCCGAGTGCGGGTAGCAATTCGCCGGGAGCATCTGAGCAATTTGCCAATACAAACCGTGCTGCTGACATTAATCCTGATGATATCGAGAGTATATCAGTATTGAAAGGTCCTGCGGCGACGGCTCTCTATGGTCTTAGAGCTTCAAACGGGGCGATCATCATTACAACCAAACGCGGAAAGTCGGGCAAAATGAATATTTCGGTTTCTTCCTCGGTCGGAGCGGATGTATTAGGCAAATCTCCTGATATCCAAACCACTTTCCTGCAAGGTCGTCTGGGAGAATTTGTTCCCCTTTCGCCAACAGGTAGAACGCCCTATCAATCTTTCGGGCCTGTACTCGATCCTCAGAACACAACGGATAAAATTTATGACAATTTTCGTGGTTTTTATAGAACGGGAATCAGGAACAACAATAACATCACGGTGACAAAAGGGAGCGAAAAGGGGAACATTTATGTGTCGCTTGGAAGGAATTCGCAGACTGGTATTGTGCCAAACACCAATTTCAACAGGACTTCTGCGAAACTTGCAGGGGCGTACAACCTCACGAAGCAATTCAATGTTTCCGCCTCATTAAATTACATCAATTCCGGAGGGAAACGTCCACCTGCGGGCGATAAGTCGATTTTCAGCGCCTTGGGATATTGGCCTAACACCTACGATGTAAATGACTACCTGAACCCGGACGGAACACAAAAAAATATTCTTCCAGGCTTTACCGATAATCCGCGCTACCTGGTTGAAAAGAGTCCCCGTATCGACAAAATCAACAGATACATTGCGGATGCTACGCTAAGTTATAAGTTTACAGATTGGCTGTCGGCCAAGTATCAGCTTACCTATGATACCTATCACGAGACCAGGAGCCGCGAGGTTGACAGTACTTTCGACGTGGGTATCCAGGTGAAGGGTTTTCTCGTGAATGAAGTTCTTAATTTCAAAGAAGTTAATTCCAACCTGTACGTCACTGCACAAAAGAATTTCAATCAGGACTGGGGTGGTTCTCTGATGGTCGGTAATTCGGTCGTGGATAGTAAGCGTCCAGACAGCTACTATGTTCGCGGAGAGAACTGGAATGCGCCATTTACACACGACCTTTCAAGTTACCAAAACCAGCAAAAGAGGTTTTATTCGCCTAACCAGTTTAGGGTAGTCAGCTTTTTTGCAGATGCAAAGCTGAATTTTCGGGAGATTTTATATTTGAATGCGACGGTCCGAAATGATATCGTTTCTACACTGCCAAAGGCAAACAACTCATTTGTTTATCCATCCTTCAATCTGGGCTATGTTTTCTCCGAGCATATCGCCAAAAATAACGTATTCACTTACGGAAAACTGAGAGCGTCATGGGCGCAGGTTGGGAAAGGTACGGACCCATACGTAACCGGGTCTTATTTCGATATCACTGACAATTTTCCTTATGCCAATACAACGCCCGGGTATTTCAGGAAATTAACTGCTGCGGACCCCAATTTACGACCCGAACGAACAACCTCCATTGAGGTAGGAACAGAATTGCGGTTTTTTAAAAACAGGTTAATGGTGGATGCGACTTATTTTACCATGGATAGCAAGGATCAGATTGTTCGTGCACCTGTTTCCAATGTTTCGGGCTATTCGTTTTATTATACCAACATCGGTTTGATCCGCAACAAAGGAGTTGAGCTATTGATCAATGCAAAACCGGTTCAGGTAAAAGGTTTTTCATGGGACGTATCTCTCAACTGGTCAAAAATGGCCGGAAAAGTCATAGAGATGCCGAAGGAACTTCAGGAAATTTCTTACTATGATAACACTGTAGGATCTTTGAAAGTAAGGCAGGGCAGTAAAGTTGGTGACCTTTGGGGATACGATTACAAACGCGCTCCTGACGGGCAGCTACTGATCAATCCAACAACAGGTTTTCCAGAAACCAGCACCACACTCACTCAGTATGGCAATGCGCAACCTGATTGGATCGGAGGCCTGACCAACACGTTTAACTACAAAGGCCTTGCCCTTTCTGTACTGATGGAGTGGCGTCAGGGTGGCGATGTAATAGACCTGGGAGAAAGAAACGCCTTGCGCAGCGGATCTATAAAATTAACAGAGCGCCGTTATGAACAGGTGGTGTTCAATGGCGTCGTAAAGCAGGCCGACGGGTCCTATACTCCCAACGCCAAAGCAGTTTATCTTGATGATGCGTTATATAATCCTTCAACTTCAACCCGTTTCAACGGCTGGTCTAAGTTGAACATCCAGGATGCTTCATGGTTCAGGATACGTACAGTTAGTTTAAATTATGCTTTGCCAAAAAAGATGCTTGCAAACTCTGTGTTTAAAGGTGGTGTGAGGTTTAGTTTAACGGGGACCAATTTGTTTTTAAGTACTCCATTCCGGGGATACGATCCCGAAGCGCTCACTTTTGGGTCAGGCACCAACCTTATCGGATTTGTTGGCAGGAACAATCCGTCGACCAAAAGCTTTCAGTTTGGGGTAAACCTGAATTTTTGAGAAAATTTCCTGCAAACTGAACAATCTTAAATTTTGCGATCATGAATAAGATAAGAAAAATATACATTTTAGTACTTGCCGGGATGCTCACCGTTTCAGGGTGCGACAATTACCTGGATGTCAATATCGACCCTACCCTGAAACCAGACGCTACTGTGCAGGAATTACTGCCAACCGCACAGTATTATACAAGCGAAGCTAGTTACCAGCAGGCATACTTTGCCGCTCAGTATGCGCAGCAGATCAGCAGTAACCTTGGAACGAACGGCACAGACACTTACGCTGAGTCCGAAAATGCAACGGGCTGGTCGAATCTTTACTTGTACGTCATTCCCCAGTTGAATACAATCATAAAGAAGGGGCAAACGTCGGATATTCCTGCTTACACAGGGATGGCAAAAACGTTGCTTGCTTACAATTTGGGGTTAGCGGCGGTAAGTTGGGAAAATATCCCATATTCAAAGGCGGATCAGGAGCCAAAGAATTTTCAGCCCGCATATGATACGCAACAGGATGTGTATGCGACTATTCAGAAACTTCTGGATGAAGCCATCGTTGAATTGACCAAAAATACCGGTACAAAGCCGGGGACTGATGATTTAATATATGGAGGTGATCTTGGTAAATGGACTCGGCTTGCATACTCATTGAAAGCACGTTATTTAATGCATTTGTCAGTGAAGAATACCAAGCTGACAGCCCAGAATGCTTTGGCGGCGCTTCAAAATGGAATGAAAGGTAACGAAGATGATTTTCAGATGCCCTACAACACCAAAAATTTGAGTCCTTGGTATAGTCGCGTTGCGCTGGCTAATAGTACTGGAAATCTTTCTGTCACCTATGGTAGTACGTTTGTTGATCTGATGAATGGCAAGGTCCAGGGAATCGTTGACCCAAGGTTACCGAAAGTTGTGACGCTCAAAACTGGTCAAACAACTTATAATGGTGTTTTTCCAGGGTCGAATGCAGGCTCAACAGTAGATTTTACGGTTAAAGCTTGGCACTCTTCACTTACTTCGCCAATTGTTTTTATGACCTATTCGGAAGTAAAAGCGATTGAGGCAGAGGCTCAGTTTCTTGTTAACGACGGAAGCATCACTTCCAAAGGAACAACTGACGCAGCTTACAAGGCTTATCTGGAAATCCCAAGAACCAATATGGTGAAACTGGGCGTTGCCGACACAGATATTACTAAATATCTCACGTCAACGGCTGTAAATGTAGGCGCTTCAAATCTGAAACTCCTCGATATTCTTCATGAGAAATATAAATCTATGTTTTTGATTGGTGACATCTGGACGGATCTCAGGCGATACGATTACTTGGATTTTCCATTGCCGCTAAACATAAATCCTGATCTCGCCGGAAAACGGATTCAGCGTATGAAATATCCTTCATCTGAATTGACACGTAATACTGCGACAGCAGAAGCCAATCAGAAAACACCTGCCACAGTAATGTGGATGTTTTCAAAGTAGAATTGATCTGGGGAATTTTAAAATGAAACGAATATGAAAAAGAAACTAAATATACTGTCGCTATGCCTAATATTATCCCTGACCCTTTTTATGGGAGGGTGTTTTAAGGAACCGGATCTGATCAGTGAACTTACGGTCAGCAAAGGTAAAGTTGCCCAGGTAGCAATTGTGTGGCTTGGTACAACACGTCAGGTCTCTTCAAGTACAGCTATTATTTCAGGCCTGACTGTGGATGCAAACGCTGCGACAAAGTTCAATATCGAGTATACAACCGAAGTGCCTGTAAAGGAATTCAAAGTATACTGGGCCGCAACAGCAGCAGGTACCCAGACGCTGGTAGCCACAATTCCGGCGGGTACGCAGAAATACGATGCTACCTTGCGAAACTATGTTATGGCTGTTCCTGTAACGGCTCAGGATACAAAAGGTACCACAAGGCTTTTCTTTGCTGAGATTGTTACGGAGAATGGGCTGGTTTCAGCTCAGAAATCGGCGATTTTAACAACCAATAAGTAATAAAGTTGCCTTTGTTTACCTATAAAGCATCAAGGGTTTGGTAACCACATGTTTGTCATTTTCCAGCCGGATAAAGTATTTTCCGGTTGGAAAATTTGGCAGCTGTATCAGGATCTTTGTATTGGATAAATAAGTGGTTTGCAGCGGGAATGTTCGACCATTCGCATCAACGATGGTAAGATTATCTCTGCCAAGCATCACGAAGTCAGATTCCAATACGACTTCGCTGCGTGTAGGATTCGGGTATAGATTTACCAAGCCCGCCGGAACGGGCTCTGTCGCAGTAATTGTTTCCCGAAAAACCGCAAGATTGGCAAAAGACTTATCGAAAAGCACACTCTTGACAGTAGCATCGGATGCGCCCAGCCAATCTGAAAGAACCGTCGCGTACACTTGCCGGAAATCGTTTTGAATTTTAATGTTATTTCCATCCAGATCTTTCAAGTCAGGGTTTTTACCAATTACTTGTGTCTTTACACCGTTTCCGAAGACGAACAAAGGAGAAGCCCAACCGTGGTCGGTGCCCATGCTGCCGTTCGAAATAGCCCGTCGTCCAAATTCTGAAAAGGTCATTCCTGCAACCTTGTCTGCCTTGCCATTCGCCTTGAGGTCATCCATGAAAATCTTAATGCCATCTGAAAGATTCTTTAGGAGATTGGCATGTGCACCCTTGGTTTTGTCGGTCGTGTCCACTTGTTGGGCATGGGTGTCAAATCCGCCGAGGGTAACATAATAGATTTTGGTTTGAAGGCCACCTGCGATAAGCCTGGCAACTATTTTAAGCTGATCCAGCAACGGATTCCCGGACGGATAAGCCACGAGGTTTTTGCCTTTATCTGCGGCAGTCTTTAGCTGGCTGGCATAAGCAACCGAAGAAGTCTGCTGTTGACGAATGAACGCCGTGTATTTTCCAGCTGGGGTAGGAGGTAGTTCTCCAAGTTCAACTGTGGGCTTATCTCCAACTATTTTTGCGAATGTTTCCGGGTTTTGGATTGCGAGTGCGCCTGATGCTCCGGTTGTGTTGAAAGTAGTGGAAGAGATTGAAGAAATCTGGATGGCCAGGGGATCCAAAATCTTTGAATTCGGATAGCCTTGGGGGAATCCTTCATAGCTCTGTTGTAAGTATCTGCCGAGCCATCCTGTGGTAGAGAGTTTGTCGGCATCGACGGCAGTATACCAGATGTCGCTCGCTCTGAAATGTGAAAAATTTGGGTTTGGATATCCGGCTGAATGTATAATCGATAACTTTCCCTCGTTAAACAGGCTCTGCAGGCCTGTCATGGATGGGTGCAGCCCTGTCTGAGGTAACCCGTTTAATTTCAAAACCTTACTTTCCGGAATGGCAATGTTTGCTCTGAAGTTACTCGCTGTATAAGTACTATATTGATCCAGAGGGAGGACCATGTTTAATCCATCGTTTCCTCCATTTAATTGGATCACCACGAGGATTTTGTCGTTAATTTCCGCCAGTTCCAGCAACGCCTTCATGAATGGTGAGTCGGCACTCGTTTCTGCTTTTGCTCCGTATCCATCCAGTATCAAAGGAAGGAAAAAGGAAGAAGTTGCATATTGTAGGAAATCCCGGCGTTTCATTGGATAGGAATGATTAGGTTTATAAAAACTGCGGCGATGACTGTGAGCAATAAATTTGTGTAAAGTTCTGAGTTTTATTACCCCATCTGGTACTCAGCCAGGCGCAGCAGATATAGAAATACGCTATCCAATTTCATTTTGACAGCATTTTCCTTCGCGGTATTATTTGAGTCAGCCAAATAAGTGTTCCATTCCAATCCCCATTCATACCGGGGCAATCCAGGGATAAGAACTTCGTCTATCAAATAATTCTTTTGGGCTTGTGTCAGATCGAAAGCAAACAGATTTGCGCATATTTCATTGACAAGTACTTCCGGGTCTGAGGGATTTGATACCTTTTTGGCCAGTGCCAGAGCGCTTATATTGATTTTTAGTTTGGCATTCCCTTTAACCAATGCATCGGTGAAAGAGCCTCTTAAACCGAGTGTGGTCGAATTTATCCACAACTCATAAAAATCGGTGTCATAGTATGGCCTCCAGCCAAAAACGGTTGGCTGGTCAAATATCTCCATTTGCAACTCTTTTGCTCTGGCAACCATATATTGCGTAAAAAGATCGTATGTGTCGCGATCATTTATGGAGTCAGGGACTTTTATATTAAAATGGAGGAGCGTACCTACAATAAGCTCCAGGGGAGATTTGATTTGAGAGCCGACTAATGTTTGGTCAAAAAAATGCTGAGAACTGAATAGCTTAAGAAGGATTGGTTTGATCTCATAATCCTTTCGGAAAATATCAGCTAATGGTTTAATTATTTCATTTTCAGTAGTTTGTGTAATTTCGGCTTGCACAAACCACCGATAGATTTTACGTACTATAAATAAAGCAGTTTGATTCTGCGCGAGAATCATATTGGCCAGGTCTGCAAGTTCGGCATCACCCGCTGTGGCGCCGGTGCGGCCTGTAATTACTTTGCTTTGATAGAATGAAGAAAAGGTCTTAGCTCCGGTATCGTGCTGTGCCGGCCTGAATTCAACTGTAATTGCTGTGGAAGTAGCATTTCGATAACCCAGCGGTCGCCAGCCGGTAAGTGCTTTTGCGGCATTTTTGACATCATTTTCGTCGTAATTGCCCAAGCCAATCGTAAAAAGCTCCTGCAGTTCGCGACCGTAATTTTCATTGGGCTTTCCAACTACATTTTCGTTTCCGTCAAGATAAAGAAGCATTGCCGGATCTTTGGTAATTTCAATAACGAAAGTTTTAAAGTTACCCAATGCATTTTTGCGCAGTAGTTGATACTGGCCGTAAATAAATCGCGCATCCTGAACATCCGTGGCAGTTGACACAAAATGGTTTTGCCAGAAAAGCGTCATCTTTTCAATGATACTTTTTTCCTGATTTATCATTTGGCCGATCCACCAGGCTTTTACCAGGGCGCGTCTGGTTCCGTCGTTCTTGTTTTGTTCGGTACTATCTACTCCGGGGTATCCCCATGGCAGGTCATGAAAGGTTTTATTTGCAGAGTCTTTGGGAGGCGTTGGCGACGGCGTATCTGCAAGGTAAGATTCGATGATTTTTTGGGCTGTCTTGCCAGTCAGATCTTTCACGGTCTCACCAGAACCGCCAAAGGCCATTCTTCTTAGCAGATGAGACACCTGGCGTGAGGTTAACGGCTTGTCGTAATTGTCTAGCAATGGCATGGTTATAGAGGAAAGTTTAACACTCCAACGTTGTATAAGACTGAAATTTACAAAGAAGGTTTAACTCGTTTTCTGTATGTGATTAACTTCTTTTTAAAAGAGCACAATTGGGTCGGATTTTTTCGGATTGACTCCCCAAATGCTCCAAAATGATCAAAATGAGTGTAGATATAGACGGATTAAAATCACTCACTTATCTTTGGGTAGAAAACTTCTTTTTAATTAAGGTCAATGTTTGGACACGCATTTGTTTTTGGGAAACGATTTTCACTTCTCTGTTATTTGGTTTTTCTTGCTCACTCTGTATTTGCCCAATCAGGAGGAACTATAACGCTTTCAGGAAAGGTAACGGACGACAAAACGGGGAAGCCGCTTCCATTTGCAAACGTATTCATTAACAACTCTACTATTGGAACCACTGCCGACGAAAATGGTAACTATCGTTTGGGTAATCTTGCAATTGGTAATCTGGACTTAGGCATCTCATTTTTGGGTTACGAGACTATTCGTCAGACGTTGCGATTTGAACAACCCGGCCAGAAAACGGTCATGTTCAAAATGAAAGAGGGCTCTGAATTACAAGGTGTTACAATATATGCAAGGAAAAATAAGAAACGTGAAAGATATTTAAAAATTATTATGAGAGAGCTTTTGGGAAACAGTCCTTTTAGCAAGCAATGCAAAATACTGAATACAGAAGTGCTGCAAATTTCAATGGGTGATGACGGCCACCTGGGAGCCCAGACGAATAAGCCTCTTATTATTGAAAACTATGCATTGGGATACCGAATTTTTCAGGATCTTGATGACTTCGATTATTATGCCGGCAAGGTATATTATGGTGGCAGCACTCGTTTTGAGCTTCTGAAATCAAAGGACGAAGAACAGAAAAAAATGTGGCGTACCAACCAGAAGCGTGCTTACCAGGGATCTCTTAAACATTTATTAACTGGTATGGTTACCGATAGTCTGGAAGAGTACGGATTTAAGGTTTATCAGGTTATTCCAGATTCACTAAGGATGTTCAGCTCGGTGAGGACGGTTAACGGGTACAATTCACTTTCCAATCACGTGGGCAACAGAATAATCCCCATTCGCGGTGAATGGCTGATAAAGCCAGGTCAGCTTGAAACCGAACGGCTGGTCGTGTCAAAAACGCAGCTTGAAGTTTTCAATATGAATAAGCGAGGCCGTTCGCCTTATCCTGATATGGGCTATGCCTACACGCAGATCACGCTGCCGCAGGGTTATATGGTGATTACGCCACAAGGATGGGTTGTGATGCCGATGAGTTTTGAAATCGCCGGAGATTTGGGCAATGATCGTTTTTCGTCTTTGCTTCCCTCTGATTGGAAAAGAGATGATTGAGATTAATATAGCCCGATAATAGAAAATGCTGCACCTTTGGGGAAGGTAAATTGGTCTCGCCGTCAATTAAGGTTCAGGCGCTCTGGACAATATTTGTCAGGTTTATCCCAAAGTACGAATCCGTAGTGTGCAAAGTGTGTGAAGCCATTTTTGTGAAAACGACGACCGACGGCATATTGTAGAGTTCCTGAAGTGATCAGGGCGACAGTCAGCCCGAGTATGAATTTTGCTCCCCTGCTCATTTATTCAGAAGGTTTAAGTTTTATAAATCGGTCAAACTTTTTTAGGCTTTCCGACCTTCTTGCTAGCTGGTTGGACTTTTAGCTTACATTAGCGGGGATGGATCAAGCGATCGCTGTATTTTGCTGCAAATGATCTTTCAATACATCTTGTTCTCTATGAGGCTTAGCATAAAATCTCTGGCTAAATTGATAATAATAATACCACCATCTTCGCCATCCAAGCAGACGGATCGCCAATCTTATTGAAATGAAAAAGAGAAAAGCGTTGAATAGTGGAAAAGGGACTGCAAAGAGGAATATTCCCCCCAGAATACCAGCACCAATGACTTTTAAGATTTGACCTATCATTCCTCTCATATTTAATGGGTTAATTTATTTGGTAGGTCTTGCTGTCTGGTAAGGCAGACGGATGAACTAAAAAAATACTTTAAGGATGTTGAAAAAAAATAAAAAAGCCTGGACAATTAGCCAGGCCGATAATTCACTCTTTTCTTGGTGGTTTTCCGCACCTTCTCCTCATTTCTTCTTTAAACTTAGTCCGATCTTCATCGCTCATGTTCATCCATCTTCGCCTCCATGGCGGCCCCCCCGTAAATTTTCGGTTTTCACTTTCTGATTCGCCAGTTTCCCATTGCCTCCAGCGTCCTCTCGGCCCCATAGGTCTTGCTCCAAAATTCCCTAGCAATATTCTGCAGAGCGCCAATAAACCTACTGCTTGCCAATACGAAACAGGTTTGATATCCAGTAATGACGGCAGAATGGCATTCCAAAGAAATTTAACTGCCGCTCCCAGAATAAGTCCCGCGATGAGAACAAAAAATGGAAATGGCCAGAAACGTCGGCTGTATTTATCTGGTTGCATCATGTTGACAAAGTTAATAATTTACAAATTCGTGATATAAAGTTTCAAGGCGTGACCTTAAATGCTGGACAGCATATCGCTTTCGCGAAATAAGTGTTTTGATGTTTTCTCCGGTTCGCTCTGATATTTCCTGAAAGGTCAAGTCTTCAAGCTCATTCCAAACGAAAACCTGTCGCTGATTTTCCGGTAACTCGTCGAGGGCAAGCGTCAGTTGCTCCCAGAACAGTTCCCGCATGTACACAGTTTCCGGTGTTCCGTCATCCGCCAAAAGAATATCCTTGAAAAAGAATTCACCTTCTTCGCCCTCGTACCCACGATCCTCCAGAGACTCCGTTTTTTTCTTGCGATACTTATCCGTAATCCGGTTTCTGGCTACCCTATATAGCCAACTGCCAATCTGTTCAATCGCTTCCAGCTCAGGCACACTGCTAAGCTGGTACCACACATCCTGCAGAATATCTTCGGCATCTTCATCTGAATTTACCCTTTGACGTATAAATCCCATCAACTGCTTTCCATAAGCCGTTACAGTCTGAACAATATTTGGTCGTTTTTGTGGCAATGTGTCCTGATAAGGATTGGTATTACTGTTGCAGACGAATCAAGGTATAAATTACTTTAAATTAAACAGTGGAGAAGCAGGAATTCGCCTTAAATTTTTGCAATTGGTGAAGATCGCACGCTAAATTCGGTACGTTTCAATGGAAGTGAAGATAGAACTATTCTGTAGTGACGAGCAAAAGGCCCTGATTATTCGCCATTCGACGGTAATTATGAAATTCTATTTCGGTGCAATAGTAGTTATAATAAAGCTAAATATTAAAAAAATACAAATTATGCTATTGTTTAAAAAAAATAATCCTATCAAATTTAGAACGACTTGTTGTACTATTTATATAAACATAGGATAATTTTAATATTTTTATAGGATTGCAAAAAGAACTTTCAGTGGACTAAACCCCGCTTGTTGCTTTGTATTTAATACGTTGCAACCTTTGTAATGTCGAAAGGGCATAAATACAGCAGTTTCTAACCAAGGTTAGCTGATGTTTTAACTAAGTCAGTTCGATATTTAAAAAATGCAATTTTAATCTCCTATTACTAAAATATTAAAAAATCATTATCATGAAAAAAGTAATCTTAGCAATCGCAGTTTTAGTGGGAATATCAACTTCTGGTTTTTCATTCTCAGGTGAAGTGTCAAACAATAACAATTCTTCCATAGAATTGATCGCAAACAGCGAATTGAAATTCAAATTGGCGCTTGACAATGTTAAAGAAAGAGCGTCGCTGGTTATCAAAGACCAATTCGGACAGATTCTTTACAGCGCTAACCTTCCGAAATCGGAAAACTATTCGAAGATTTTTGATCTTTCAGGTCTTGTAGATGGAAGTTATTCATTCGTAATCAACAATGGTGGCGATGTAACAGTAAAACCTTTTGAGATAGCCACTGAAACAAAACGTCTGGTTACAGCTGTTAAATAGTTGACAGAATTGCTATTCGGTTTTGTATCGACATTTAAAATGCAAAAAGAGGATGTGCGGCATCCTCTTTTTGCATTTTTTTAATTCCCTTCCGCAAGAAATCCTTCATTTTTTGAAGATTTCAAAATTTCACCACGAATCCAATATTCAAGTTTTCCTGAAGAAAAAAGAAGTGTTGGCTAGCACGATCGTTGGGGAAATTGGTTGTTAAAATATCCGGCATATTTATGTAGCCGCCTTTCACTTCTGCCTGAATAAAAAAATGCTTAAAGAAAGTCAGATTTAAACCACCAACAACATCAAGTCCATATCCGGCTAAATGCCATTGATCGTTCTCTTCGAAACTCAAAAGGCTGACGTCTGTTTTGGGATATAGAATTCCTGCACCTACCCCTGTAAAGATGTTGAGATCGATATGCCTGATCTTTAGGTTTTCACGACTCAATATATTATCCATCCGTCTCAATTCCAGGTTAAGATAATTCAGTCCGTTCGTATGCTCAAACCGCAGAAAATTACCTGATAGCTTGATCGGTTCGTTGTTATATGTTCGGTCATATTCAGAATCCGAGGCGCCTATTTTACCATTGATGGTAACTGTTTGATCTTGCTCCATAACATATTTCATGTGGTCAAATCCAAAGGAAATGCTATACTTTGGATTGATGAAATATCCTATTCGAAAATTATACTGCGGAATTGTAATTTGGGTAGGATTGATATACAACGTGCTTAGAGGGGTTGGTCGATCCTTCGCGATGACACTTTTCAGCGTGAAATTATATTCCTGCCCTTTGAAGTGAATATCTGTTTTGGAAAATTGTCCCCGGTTGTATCCCCAGTATATAAATATTCTCTCTTTACTGCTGTATGGGTTGGACTTAATCATGTTTTGCGCACCACAAAACGGGCTTAGCGCAAAAAAAATGCCTGCTAGTAAAACTTTTTTCATTGGCTTGATAAAGAATTGAACTTCTAATCTCTCGGTTAGTTTGATCCATTTTTAACTTCCAACTCACTACATGGTCTTGATTTTGTAAATAAAATATTGGATTTTATCTGGAAATGAAGCTGATTGAGGACGTCGCAGTTTATGTGAATAATTCTATTATATGGTACGAGGGAAAACCCGTTTGGTAACATAAAAAAATAAAGCGCCTCATAGTTCATGAAGGCGCTTTATTTTTACCGGACGGCAGGTTCAACTAATATTTCATGACCTTCTTTTCGTTGCTGCTTGCGAATGCAAGGTCAATCACGCGAGTGGTTCTAAGAATTTCTTCCGGCTTTACGGCTAATTCCGCTCCATTTACAATGGCATCGTATACATTCTGGTAAAATGGAGCGTAATCTCCAGGCTCACTTTCAATGATTCCGGTAAAATCTTCACTATATAATGATCCCCAACGCTCCTTAGGTTCATGGCCCCATGGTTTTTCGGTTGGCAAAATATTTTTTCTCAAAGTTTCTTCTTGTGGATCAAGCCCTCCCTTAATGAACGAACCCTTGGTACCATGCAGATTATAACGAAGAAAATTCTCATACACCATCAGACTCGATTTGACAATAACCAGTTTATCATCGTAACCCAGACGAATATCAAAGTAGTCATCTATTTCAGTGCCTGGTCTTACGGTACGTATCTCAGCCGTCACCGTTTTTGGTTCACCAAACAGTACAAGCGCCTGATCAATTAAATGTGGCCCCAGATTGTAAACATTCCCGCCAACAGGCACTTTTTTTTCTTTCCAGGATTCAGTAGGAACAACTGGCCGAAAACGATCGTAACGGCATTCGTACTCAAGAACCTCACCAAGTTTTCCTTCCGCAAGCAATTTCTTTATCGTTAAAAAATCTGAATCCCAACGCCGATTTTGGTAGGCAGTTAACACAAGCCCTTTCCTTTCAGCAAGTTCTATCAGCTGCCGGGCTTCATCTTCGCTGCTTGCGAATGGTTTTTCTATAACTACATGTTTACCATTTTCCAGTGCATCCATGGCGTAGGGAAAATGTGTGTCATTGGGGGTACAGATAAAAACCACATCGATCGAGGTATCGCTCAATAGTTCATCTACGGACCTTGCGTTTTCGATGGAAGGATCAAACTCCTGCGCCTCGTTTTTACTTCTTTCCACTACGGTTTTCAACTTGAAAAGTGGATTGGTGGTCAGGAATGGTGAATGGAAGTACCTTCCGGATAGCCCGAAGCCGATTAAGCCAACATTGAGAATTCTTGATGACATATTTATAATTGTAGAAGATTAAACTTAATTGACGAAATTTTCAGGTAAAGTTAATATTTGGGATCGAAGCAGCAACTTTGACGAATGTTTGCGTTTACTTATCAGGGATTTTTGCCCTGTATCTATCTGACTGTATCAAGTCAGGTTTGCCATTACATTACAGGTGAAATTCGGACTTTACAGAATGCCTTTTAATGCTGAAAATGAAGCTTGGGTTAGTAAATTGAGTTATATTAACCCTTTGATCAAATATTGTGCGAACTGAGAATCTCAATCTGACTTCCCTTAAATCTCTATATCCAGCGAAAATGAAGCGTTTTTCTTTTTTTTTGATATTTATTTGTTTAGCCAGCAATACGTTTTCTCAAGTTAAATCAGAGAATGTTGTCATCGTTACCATGGATGGGCTTCGTTGGCAGGAGGTGTTTGGCGGGGCAGATAGTATTTTGAGTTTTGAGCCAAAAGCACGATACAGCACCAGTTACATTAAAGAACATTTTTGGGATGCCAAGTCCGTGGAAAGGAGGAAAAAAGCGATGCCGTTCTTCTGGTCGGAAATTGCTTCAAAGGGCGTTATTTTTGGAAACAGATCGTTTGGAAACTTTGTGAACACAGCAAATCCATATTGGTTTTCTTACCCTGGATACAATGAGATTTTTACTGGTTACGCAGATACAACCATTAATTCCAACGATAAGATTCCGAACAAAAATGAAAACGTTTTTGAATATCTCAACAAGTCTCCGGAGTTAAGAGGCAAGGTGGCTGCATTTGGCTCGTGGAGTGTTTTTGCATCTATTTTTAACGAAAAGCGAAGTGGAATTTTGGTAAATGACGGTTTTCGAGACGTTCCTGGGAAGCTTAGTGACAAGCAGGTGCTGTTTAACAAAATGCAGCACGAAATGCCTGATCTTTTTCATGGTGGAGAGCGTCTTGATGTGGCAACTTTCAACATTGGATTTGAGTACATGAAGGAAAATCACCTAAGAGTAATTCATTTCGGCTTCGGTGATACGGACGAATTTGCGCACGCCGGGCAATATGATTATTACCTGGATGCGATCAAAAACTCGGATAACTGGATTAAGCAAATATGGCTATATATACAGTCGACCCCGTTTTACGCAAACAAAACCACACTTATCCTTACTACTGACCACGGAAGAGGGCAGGCGCTCGGAGGATTATGGAAAGATCATGGTAGTGACGTTGCAGGTGCAAATGAGATTTGGATCGCTGCCATTGGACCATCTGTTAAGTCGCTGGGAGAAGTAAAAACGACGGCCCAGCTAATTCAGGGACAATTAGCCGCAACGATAGCCACAATGCTGGGAAAGGAATTTGTTGCGAATCACCCAGTTATGCCAGCTTTGCCGCTCGCCGGAAAGTGACTTTTTTTAACAAATCTGCTGTACACAAACGGGATTAAGATCGCTGACTCGGTTTAATAGAAATAGATGAATGGCCAAATGAATGCACCTGTAGTTTCCGTCATCATTGCGACCTTTAACCGAAGTAATATTCTTTATTATTCCATTGCGTCGGTAATTGATCAAAGTTTCAATGACTGGGAGATGATTGTAGTGGGTGATTGTTGTACGGATGGTACGGAAGACGTTGTCGGTGGTTTCGAAGACAGTAGAATACGTTTTATAAATCTTTCGTCAAACTTCGGAGAACAATCCGGCCCAAACAACGAGGGTTTAAAAAGTGCAAGGGGAAGGTATATTGCTTTCTTAAATCATGATGATTTATGGTTTTGCGATCATTTGGAAGTTGGTTTGGATTGTATGAATAAAAGTAATGCTGACCTTGTGTTTGCCGGGGGTATTGTTGACCATGGAGCCGGTAAAGGTTTGGAAGTTACAGGAATAATTAATAGAAAAACAGGTTATCACCCGGGGGCCACATTTGTTCCTGCATCGAACTGGATTTTTAAGCGAGAATTGATCGATGAAATTGGTTTTTGGAAACCAGCAACAGCACTTTATTTAATACCCTCGCTTGACTGGCAGCAACGCGTATTTAAGAAAGGTAAAAGTATAGTCACCACAGACCGAATTACAGTAATTGCAGTTCCTTCCAGTTCCAGGAAAAATGCCTATTCTGATCGGAGTTTTTTGGAGAATGAAAATTATTTTAGGCAACTAAACGATCCCGGAGTAAGAGCGGATTTGCTGAATAAAGTCATATTCGATTGGGGCCAGCGTTACTATTATGATCAAAAAATATACATCAGGCGTTTTTTTGTTCGCCTTTTAAAAAAAGCATTGGCTAAATTAGGCATAGACACAACGGAATTAGGGTTTCGGCTCAGGTTTGGAAAAGGTGGAGTAATCAAAAGATACCGCCAACGCCGGGGCCTGCAGGCGAATTGAAAAAACTCAATATGGATAAAATATTTTTAAAGGCACAGAAAGATAAGCAGAGCATCACGGCGGATTGGTTGCCGGTTACTTCTGATTTCATATCGGGTGTACGGATTAATGAAGTTAAAAATGTTCTGAAAAACAATGGTTTTCTGACCGAGGTTTATAGAAGTGAGTGGAACCTTGACGATTTGGCCGTAGAACATATTTTTCAGGTAACCTTGAACCCGGGAGGACTATCTGCCTGGCATTCACATGCGCTTACAACAGATAGGTTATTCGTAAATCACGGTACAATCCGGGTTGTATTGTATGATGGCCGTGAGGATTCCCCAACTTACGGCAAGATCAATGAATTTAGGACTGGAATAAACCGCCCCATGCTGATTGTCGTTCCGCCAAAGGTTTGGCATGGTGTGTACAATTATGGTAATGCTGAAGCGAGCCTTTTAAATATTGTTGACTTGCCGTATGATTATGAAAACCCGGATCACTGGCGACTGCCATCAGAATCCGTTGAGATTCCCTATCGGTTTTAATAGTCGGAATTATCATGGCAATTTTTCAAAAAACAATGGACAATTTAGAAATTTCCGAAGCACCTTTTGAAAAGGTGTTTTCAGAAAAAGCAGTCAGGGTAGGCACATTTCTCGGCGGACCACTTGTGGCGGGTTATCTTATGGCAGAGAACTTCAAGGCTTTTAACGAAACGGAAAAAGCAAATAATACCTGGATCATATCAATTGTGTCCTCGATCGTGATTTTTGCAGGTCTTTTCCTCCTACCATTTTCCGAAAAAATTCCAAACTTGGTAATTCCTTTGGCTTCTACGGCTGTTGTGTCCTATTTGGTTCAGAAATACCAAGGGCGCCAAATCCAGTCGCACGTGACTCTGGGCGGACAAACCTTTGGTTGGTGGAGGGTAATCATAATTAGCCTGATAGGCCTGGCAGTGACAATATTGCCAATTATCTTTTACTCAGTTTTGTGGGAAGTCGTATAGTCTAAAAAAGAACGTTGGAGGGCCCTGATTATTGATAGCTGTCGATTAAGCATGTGACCGCAAATCCACGGAGAATTACAGCGAAAACGCAACATATTTATCTCCCGATTTGGTGTTTAACTTGCCACCGCCACAGGCAATGACTACATACTGTTTGCCGTCGATCGAATAGGTACTGGGTGAAGCGTATCCTGCTGCAGGCAACTGAGCGCTCCATACGATTTGGCCGGTGGATTTGTCGATCGCGCGCAGGTGCGCATCACGGCTTGCGGCGATGAAAATGAGCCCGCTCGAAGTCACCAAAGGTCCTCCATAATTGTCGGTACCGGTGGGAGGAATACCTTTTTTTGACAGTTCTTCGTATTCTCCCAAAGCTATTTGCCAACGACGTTTCCCCGTGTTCATATCAATGGCAGTAAGTGTTCCCCAGGGCGGATTGCTTATTGGGTAACCATTCCGGTCGTACCATCGGTTGTAACCCGTATGCTGATAAGGAACCTTGCTTTTGTTTGTAGAAGTAATCGTGTTTGTGTTGCCCCGGTTCATGATATAATCTACAACGCCTTTCCTTTCAGCTTCCGAAATGTGCGCAAGCGATGGCATCATGCCGCGTCCTTTTATCAAAAGCTGGTGTATTTGTGGATCGGTCATTCTTTTGTCTATACCTACCAGAGACGGATATGACCCGTCATGATTCCCTAATCGGTCCGCTCCATGGCAAGCTGCACAATAAAGTTGATAAAGTTTATTTCCGGTTAGTTGTTTGTCACTGCTTTTTTGTTTGTGAACCAGGGAGGTGTATACCGGAATTTCTTTGGCAGGAACATACATGATGCCATCTGGATCCGTAGCAGATCCGCCCCATTGCGCACCCCCATCAGTTCCCGGGAAAAATATTGTTCTTTCGAAGCCGATTGGGATGTACGGATGGCCTGTTTTGGATTTACGAATAATCGCGACAATGGAATCCCGATCTGCAACAAAGGGGCTTAAATCTTTTTCTGTGAAACCTTGCCGTGTAAAAGGCTCAGGAAGTGTGGGAATTGGCTGTGTTGGGCTTGGCCTTTCGCCGGGCACAGCACCCACTGATGAAAAGGTCTTTTCTGGAATCGGAAAGACAGGTTTTCCAGTAACGCGATCAAAAACAAATACTTGCCCCTGTTTGGTGACAAGAGAGACTGCGTCAATCTTTTTTCCCTTTACGGTTATCGTCAGGAGATTAGGCGGGGAAGGTGGGTCTCGGTCCCAAATATCATGATGCACAAGCTGGTAGTGCCATAGTCTTTTGCCGGTAGCCGCGTCGAGGGCAAGAAGAGAGTTGGCAAATAAATTATTCCCTGGCCGATTTCCGCCATAAAAATCGTAGGCGGCCGATCCGGTTGGCACATAAACAATACCTCTTTTCCTATCAATCGCCATGGCAGTCCAGGCATTCGCGCCTCCGATATTTTTTCTGGCTGGCTGGTTTAGCCAGGTTTTATATCCAAATTCTCCCTGTTGCGGAATGGTGTGAAAAGTCCAGATCTTTTTCCCGGTTAAGGCATCGAAAGCCCGCACATCACCCAGTAGTGCAGTTTCCGATTCATTTACGCGGGTCCCGACTATGATCAGATTCTTATAAACTGTATTCGGCGTGTTGGAGAGCACATAACCATCCGCACCGGGCCTTTCGATATCTATTGTAAGATCCAGCCTTCCGTTGTCACCGAAACTTTGGATCGGTTTTCCGGTTGTTGCATTCAAGGCATAAAGCCATTTCCCTGCTCCAAAGAAGATTCGCTTTTCTTCCCCCTCGGACCAGTAAGTAACACCCCTGCTGGTCGTGCCGCCATTGTCAGTTACGTTCGTTTTCCACAACTCGGCTCCGGTAGCGGCATTGATTGCGAATGCCTGGGTCGACGCTGAAACTCCGTAAAGAATGCCATCAATAATGATTGGGTTACACTGCAATTGCGTGCGGTTTGCGATCGTATCGGCGCCTCCAGAAGAATACGTCCACGCTACCTTCAATCCTGAAACATTTTTCAGGTTAATTTGCGAAAGAGTAGAATAATGACTCCTTGCCCCATCACCGTTATATTCTTTCCAATCGTGGTCAGGTAAATCTTGTATCAATAAGAAGCCTGAAAAAAGTAGCAGGATTAGTGATAAGGGAAAAGTGAAATACCTCATTTTAGCATCTGTGGGGTTAATTATTAGGATTCCAGAGGATTAACAGGGAAGTATTTTTTTAATTTTGAAATATACAATCCACTGTACCAAAATGTGTTTAAGCTTTTTCCCACAGCTCTTTCGCTTTGGCAAGATCTCTTTTCATCGCGTCAAATACAACCTTTTTATCCACGGTGATTTTCTCAGCACCCTGGTCGGCGCCGCCAAGGGGGTATTCAAGATGGAGACATATCGGTACCTGAATGTTATTTTTCTTGATAAATTTAAAGTAGGTGTCAAAATCTACCATTCCTTCCCCAAGCGGTACATTATGCAGCACTACCTTTCCGTTTTTCTGCTCCCAGGTCGTGTCTTTGAGCACGATCGTCTTAATATGTGGTTTGATCAGATTCAATCCGGTTTGCCATGATAAGCCGCCTTCTACCGTTGCATGACGAATGTCATACTGCGCTCCCATATGGTTCTGATCTGCTTTTTGAAGCATCGTCCAGATCTCGAACATGGAAGCCCCAACCATTCTGCCTGCATGATTTTGATAACATCCTGTGATTCCAAGCTTTGCGTTGAGCTGGCTTAACCCAGCCACTTTTCCGGTAAATTCCTGCAGAGACTGTGGGATGGTTTTCTGTTCAGTGTATTTATACCAATTCATTCTGTAATATTTGAATCCTAGTTTAGAGGCAGTTTCCAGTAGCTTTTTGTCAACGGGATTGAAGGCGTCTTCGACTGCAGTACAAAATAAGGATGGGGCAAATCCTACCTTTTTCATGGCTTCAAGTGCCAGCGGCAGATCATTTTCAACCCGCTCTGGAAGTACATGACCCTTTGGACGGACCGTCAAATCGATTCCATCAAAGCCCAGCTCTTTGGCCACATCAGCCATATCATTGTAATTAAGAAACTGAAGGTGCTTAGAGAATATATGAATTTTAGGTAAAGCACCTTCGGTTGGCGCTGGAGATGAAAAAGCGTCGTTAATCGCAATTGGTGCAACGATTCCCGCCGCCGCGGAATGGATCAGGAATTCGCGCCTGGAAAGTGAAGAAAGCATATCTTTAGAATGTTTGGATAATCTTTATCAAATCGAAATTGTGATGACAGCCTCAGATGTCCTATCTAAGTAGTAGAACAAAAGTGTCTGGTAAACCCTTGGCATTATTATGTAAGAAGGACGAACAATGGGTAATACTACCCGTAATACCAGTGTGTTAAGGGGGCATAATCCTGGAATGGAAAGGATATCGAGTCAGTCCGTATGGATGGAAAGATATTTGTCGGGACCAAAATACATTTACTGTTTCTAAATTATGGTATTTTTGTTCCATGAAGGAAACACCAACAATCTTTCGGTTTAAAGACCTGGCAGATTTAGATGCAGTTTCGATGGAGTTATTAAAAATTGGGAAAAGTTCGCCAGTTTGGTTATTTCATGGACAAATGGGTGTTGGCAAAACCACTCTGGTCAAATCCCTTTGTAAACAACTGGGAGTTAAGGCCCTCGTTCAAAGTCCTACTTTCGCGTTGGTGAATGAATATCTCAGCGAGACGAAGCAGACTATTTTCCACTTCGACTTTTACCGCATTAATTACGAGACTGAGGCTCTGGATATGGGCATTGAGGAATATTTTTATTCAGGAAACTACTGTTTTGTTGAATGGCCGGAAAAAATCAGTTCGCTTTGGCCTGCAAAATACATGTGTATAAATCTAAGTCTGGAAGAGAATGGGGGGCGGCTTTTGGAGATCCAGGAAATCGGTTAACTATTTGGTTCGGCTCAGCTGGCAGAACCGCAAAATTATTCAAGGATAAGGGTCAGGCTATAAATCATTCTAATTCATAATTCTACATTCTTCATTGTACACATGGCGCAGCCTCAAATCACCGGTTTCGAAGAACTTGCAAAGCAATCGGTATTGTATCCACAGGAGTCTATGGTGGCCGTTCGGAAGGATCACAATGCTTTGCTTATCGGGTTGCCACGGGAGGTTTCCTTACAGGAAAACCGGATTGCATTAACTCCGGATGCAGTAAGAATACTGGTTAGAAATGGTCACGAGGTGTGGGTAGAAACCAACGCCGGTAGAGGTGCCAATTTTACAGATCACGAATACAGCGAGGCCGGAGCACGCATCGTGCAATCACCGAAGGAAGTGTATCAGGCCAATCTGATTCTGAAAGTGGAGCCTTTGGTGGAAGACGAATTTGGCTTTATAAAGGCTGGTACGACGTTAATTTCCGCACTGAATTTGCCTACGCTGGAAAAGTCTTATTTTGAGAAGTTAAATCAATCGAAAATAACTGGCATAGGATATGAATTAATTGAGGACCAGGTTGGTGGAAAGCCGATTATACGTGCAATGGGTGAAATTGCCGGCAGCACCGTTTTACTCATAGCCGCGGAATATTTATCTACTCCAAACGGAGGTCGCGGTATTATTCTTGGCGGAATAACGGGCGTACCTCCTACGAAAATCGTGATATTGGGTGCGGGGACAGTGTCGGAATATGCAACCCGGGCTGCAATAAGTGTGGGTGCAGATATCAAGGTTTTCGATAAGCATATTTACCGGTTGCAGCGGCTAAAATACTCGATTGGTCAAAATCTTTATACTTCAATCATTGATTCTGATACGTTGGGTGAAGCGATTAGTAGGGCTGACGTTGTGATTGGTACAATGCGCGCAGAAAATGGCCTAAGTCCGATGGTCGTGACGAAAGAGATGGTTTCCGGAATGAAACCAGGATCTGTGATTATTGATGTGAGTATAGACCAGGGCGGATCTTTTGAAACCTCCCGTATGACAACACACAAGGATCCTATCTTCAAAATTAATGAGGTAATTCATTACTGTGTACCAAATATTCCATCGAGAGTTGCAAATACGGCAAGCACTGCATTGAGTAATGTATTTCTTCCATTTTTGTTGCAAACCGGTACAATTGGGGGTATTGAAGAAATGATCTATGCCAATCGTTGGTTCATGAAGGGTGTTTATTGCCATAAGGGAACCCTTACCAACTCTTACATTGCCAGAAGTTATAATATGAGGTATAAGGATCTCACATTGTTGCTCGCTGCCAGAATGTAAGGGCTACCGGTAATTAGCATCGCGTTTGTGCATATTATTGAGCAATGCGATACCAGATGCAACTCATTCGAGCCATATGAATGTTGAAGAATGGTGAAAGTGATTACGTGCAGATAAGTTTAAAATGAGAATTACATAAATTAAACTAGAAATAAAGGCTCATAGCTGACTGCTAGGGGCCAAAAGCCAAAGATGATTAACAACAGCAACGAAAATTCCCTCATGGATGATGCCAACTCGCCAGAGTTGAACCGGAAACTAATGGGGCATGTTTCAGAAGACTTTATCCGGGTTTCAGATCAGCTAAAAGATGCTTCTTATCAGATACGCAAACGAGGTTTTTCTGAAAATCCTATATTTATTATCACGACCAACGAAGTTGAATTAGGTGCATTGCTTATAGGATCAACCGAATTGACCAACAGATACAATTACTATGCGTCCTTTATGCAGGAGTTTGTTGACAGGGAATTGATTGGAGCAGAGTCTGTCGAAGCTTTCAAGGAAAACTATAAAGACCCAGATGAATATTGCTGCCTTTTTGCTCTGATAGGGGATTTTTCTGGTTTTATTTACGTGCCTTATCCGGAGGATTGACCTCGTATTTTCCAGGCGTGCATTGGCGATGCAGTGGAGATAAAAATACGTTAGATAAATTGCCGGTTCGGTTGATAAGTATTGAAAGATCGATTGGTTGCTTTGCAGCACAATTTTTATAACTTTCCAATCTAAACAATCCCCACTTAAACTATCCCTTATTTATGGAACCTAAGCTAATCCTGGAAAAAGAATTAGAACCGATTTTTCTTGAAAAATTTCCTGCATTTCCGGAGAATGTAAAAGAAGGCCTTGCTCAATATGGCCCTTATATTTTACTCGTCTTGTCGATATTTGGTGTCTTAGGATTGTTGGCTGCATTTGGTCTCGGTACCGCCGCTGTGGGGATTGGTGCAATGTCCTATGGTAGTGGATTCAATTTCTACATTGGCATTGCGATTGCAGCAATTACCCTGGTGATGTATTTAATGGCGTTCAATCCGCTAAAGGCAAGAAAGAGAGCGGGATGGAATCTGATTTACTATGCGATGTTACTCAGCCTGCTTAGTAACCTTATTCAATTAAATATAATAGGAGCACTGATTGGTGGCATCATTGGATTTTGGGTTTTATTCCAAATTCGCGAAAAGTATATTTGAGTAATACGAAATTTCTAGGCATCACCTTGCGGGTCTGAAATTGGGCCCGCATTTTTTGTGTATCCGAATTTTAGAAGTAATCCAGGCCCCACTATTGCGAAAACGAGCAAATCAACCAACGTGTCTTCCCGAAATTAAAGTTCTTTTTAATCCCTCCAATTCCTCCCACTTTCCGTCTCTGGCTAACAGGGCTTGCTTAGGCCAAGACGTCGGATCCTGAATTTGGAATCGGGGACCTGCATTCTTAAGTATGGATGAAATTCGTATTGGTGAAGTTTCAGAAAGTGTTGAATAACTGAAAATGCCCTCCTTGCTTAAGAGTTCTTCAATTTTCGGTCCGATTCCTTCAATTACTTTTAAATCATCCCGACTTGAAGAAGCTGGTTCATGGTTTGGGAAAGATGTTTTGGACGCCTTACCAATCAGAGAGATTGAAACCTGGGGGGATTTTTGAATCGCCGCCCTGCACGCTGCCAGTTCAATTTTTCGCTCCTCGATCGCTTCATTTAGCGCCTTGACGCGCGACCCTGCAATCATTTTGGAAAGGATCCATCCTACCAGAGCTGCCGATGTAAGTATCAGCAATATTTCTGAAATGGCAACCGGAACGCTATGTGTATTTAATTGCATAAGGTATTGTTTTATCTCAAAGGTCAGGTCAAATAAGTAATTACTGCTCCTTTCCTTTGTTTAGTTCATTCTGCCATTCACGTAATTCTTCCCACTTTTGCTCGGCGGCGAGCTCTGCCTGCTGGGGCCAGGTCGTTGGATCGTGAACTTGGAAAGACAATTCTGAATTTTTAAGTATTTGTGTGATTTCATCGGGATTCATATCTTTTAATTGCATGAAAGTATGAATGCCAGACTGGTTGAGTGCAAGTTCAATTTTCGGGCCGATTCCTTCAATAATTTTCAAATCGGCGCTTTGTGGTTTTTCCGAGGTTGTTGGATGGTTGGACGGCGATGTCTCAGCAACGGCGATGGATGGGGAGTCGTCCTGGTTTTTATTTCCAAATTTTACGTTTTGACATGCTTCAAGATCTTTGTCCAATTTCGCTAAACGAATTTTCAACCCTCTTACCTTATCGTTTCCGTAAATCAGCCCTGTCATGTAACCCAAACCGAGCGTAACGAGCACCATCAAAGTGTGTTGCCAAACTGCATCTGGATTTCGGAAAGGGTTTAAGTCAAACATTGAAAATAAGTTTACTGTATCGATAATTACTGAACGACAATCGTCACGCGACGGTTTGCTTTTTTTCCTTGCGGGTTATTATTAGCAGCCTTTGGTTGCGTCTCACCTTTCCCGTTGGTAATCATTCTTTCTGGGGCGATGCCTGCCAAAGAGAATTGTTTTTTAACAGAAAGGGCACGTTTTCTGGATAGTATCAAATTCCACTCAGCGCTATCTTCATCATCTGTATGGCCAGTTAGCAATAGTTTTTTACCTGCATTGTCCGAAAGATATTTTTTTGCTTCAATCAGAAATTTTTGGTTTTCCGTTGTCTTAATGTAATGAGCACTGGCAGTTGGGAAATAAAGATCCATTGGTTTAAAAATACTCTCGTATTTTTCAGCATTTGCGAGATCGGTTTCAGATAAAAAACCGTGGGTCCTAAAGGTAAAAGAAATGCCGCCAACAATAGAATCGCTGTTGAAAACAATGCTATCCATCAGGTTGCTTTTCAAAGTAAAAATAGAATCAGGGATACCTGATTTAAGAAGGATCATTTTAACCTCATTTGCTCTGGCAATACCCAAGTCGGGGAAGGTGGAAGAGTTAGTTTCCTGAGCGGAAAATGAGCCTGTAATTGATACCCGTTTGCCCGGATTGGAAACGATATACCTTGAAAGAGAATCAATTATAGTTTTGATGCTTCCATAGGAAACTACAAATTCCGACTTAGGAAAATGGAAGTTGCCGCTTGATTCTAAATTAAGGTGAGAGCTGTCCGAAATATTGAGACTCGGAAGAGTGCTTTCAGGTGCAGCCAGAGTATACAAGGTATCAACCACCTCAGTTGGCAGGAGAGGGACGTCACAAAGCTGCTTTATTTTACAAACATGCCAATATGCTGAACCGACGATCCAACCAACGAGTAATGTCCACCACAAAGTCTTGTTGCCTGTCATGTTCCGGGAATTTGCCAGATGACTAAAATAATGATTTGTCACCTAAATATAACAATCTCCAAAACAATCAGCTACAATATGTTACATAACTTAAAGAGCCAGGTCTGTCAGGCCTGGCTCTTTAAGTTTATCGGTTCATTGAGATCAAAAACTCCTCGTTGTTTCGGGTACCTTTCATGTGATCCAGCAAAAAGTCCATAGATTCCATTGGATTCATGTCGGACATATGTTTTCTTAGTATCCACACTTTTTTTAGCGTTTCCTTATCCAGCAACAGGTCTTCTTTTCGAGTACCGGATGCCATTACATCAATGGCAGGAAATACACGTTTGTTGGAAAGCTTACGATCGAGCTGTAACTCCATATTACCGGTACCTTTGAATTCTTCGAAGATTACTTCATCCATTTTGGAGCCTGTGTCAATCAGTGCCGTAGCGATAATCGTCAATGAACCGCCATGCTCTACATTCCGGGCGGCTCCGAAGAAACGTTTCGGCTTATGCAATGCATTGGCATCCACACCACCCGAAAGGATTTTACCCGATGACGGTACTACTGTATTATAGGCTCTTGCAAGACGGGTAATCGAATCCAGAAGAATCACAACATCGTGGCCGCACTCAACCATTCTTTTTGCTTTCTCCAAAACAATACTTGCCACTTTAACGTGGCGATCTGCCTGCTCGTCAAAGGTTGATGCTATTACTTCAGCGCGAACGCTGCGTTGCATGTCTGTAACTTCTTCCGGACGCTCGTCTATCAATAGAATCAATAAAAAAACTTCCGGGTGATTACGGATAATGCCGTTCGCAATTTCTTTCAACAGAACCGTTTTACCTGTTTTGGGTTGGGCAACGATCATACCGCGCTGGCCTTTGCCAATCGGTGCAAAGAGATCCAGTATACGTGTTGAATATTGATCAGGGCGTGTACTGAGCCGCAACGCTTCTTCCGGAAAGAGTGGCGTGAGATACTCAAAAGGAATTCTGTCCCTTATTTCTTCTGTCGTTTTACCGTTTACGGTTTCAACACGCAAAAGCGCAAAATATTTTTCACCTTCTTTGGGTGGCCTGATCTGTCCTCTAACGGTATCTCCTGTCTTTAGGCCAAATAGCTTTATTTGTGATGGGGACACATATATATCATCCGGGCTGGCCAGGTAGTTGTAGTCCGCTGACCGAAGGAATCCGTATCCGCCATCTTGCATAATTTCCAAAACGCCCTCATTTACAATCAGGCCGTCAAATTCACGGACATAGTTATTATAGTTGCGTTTAATCTTCGAAGATGGATCCTCGCGATGAGATGGAGCTGCAGGCCGCTCCGAGTTGTTGTTCTCAGGTGCTTGCTGACTAGGCCGTTCCTCTCCTTGAAATGCAGGCTTGTTGTCAGCCTGCTCTTGTTCTGTATTTTCAGCAGTAGCGACCTCTGGTTCAGAAATTTCCGGCTGGGCAATAACTTCCTCCCTTCCTAAATCTTGCAGCGTGTCGCCTTCATCGTCCAAATCCTGGGCGATATCCAAATTCTTTCGATTCGTATCAAACAGAGGGGCGGGAGAAGCCTTTGGTGTCGCAGTTTCTTTACGCGATTTATTTGACCTTGAAGCAACGGGTTTGACCGGTGTTGGCGCTTCGGTAGGCACGATACGTCGAGCCCTTTTTTTCTTGGGTTCTTCTTCTTCTGGTGGTGTAATTTCGGGTTCTATATTCTTGGCAGTTTCCTGTTGGTTAAAAATTCTGTTAATCAATTCTTTTTTAGGAAGTTTGGCGTAATCAACAATGCCATTGTTTCCTGCTATCTCTTTCAGCTCGGATAAAAGCTTCAGGTTTAATTCATCTATTGTAAGCATACGGAAAATGAAAGGTAAAGAAAGACCTTACCAAATGAGTTATAGGATTGAAAATGAAATTGGACAAATATCCGAGAACGCAGATCCGGAGGTCACGAAATAATCATTGATGCGTGAATATTGAGGTTTTGTAAAGAATGTCCTGTTGCAAGACTATACAAATAAGGAATATGATGTATCAACTAAAAATGTGCAATTGTATTAAGAAAAAAAGGAGTGTGTAATTAAAATTGGAAAGTATTCAATATTATATCCAGACAATGTTGAGAGCAATCTTGAGCTGGGGATTTTGTAAAAAGTCAAAAGTCTGGGTGAGTTTCGATGCAGCGAAGGTATATTAATGTTTTAATATATCCAAATTATGCAGTATAAATTTAATAAAACCTTACCCGGCAACATTTAAACGAATTATTTGGCGTTTTTTCGTTGTGGGGGAAAGATGTCAGCCGGAAGGATTTTAACAAAATTTAAGAGCGAAATTAGGGCCAACTTATGGCGTTTGTTAGCTATTGTCCCTAGAAAAGAGGACTTTTGCAGAATTATGAATATTGTCGTTGATTCAGGCAACACCTATTCGAAGGTTGGCTGGTTTTCAGGAGATAAGTTAATAAGGTATCAATTTGGCCTTAGATTTGAGGAACTGATTGTATCTATACGTTCGGATGTACCTGAACGTATTGCTTATTCTTCGGTAAGTCGCTCTTCGGAAGAATTCAAAAATGCCTTGAAGCTTGACATACCTTTTTTGGATCTAACAGGATCAACTTCAATCCCGCTGGGCATAAATTATGAAACTCCCGATACGCTTGGAGCGGACAGGGTGGCAGCGGCGGTTGGGGCAAATTGGTTATTTCCTAATGAAAACCTTGTCGTAATAGATATGGGAACCTGCATTACGTATGACCTGATCAATAGCGATGGGATTTTTCATGGGGGATTAATTTCTCCCGGAATGAAAATGCGATTTTCTGCACTCCATACGTTTACCAAGAGGCTTCCGCTTGCAGAGCCGAACCCTAATCCTCTATTCATTGGCAAGAGCACATTGAAGTGCCTGCAGAGTGGTGTTATTTATGGGATACTTGCAGAAATAGAAGGAATAATTGAGAAGTACCGACACGAAACGTCAACATTACGCGTAGTTACATGTGGGGGCGATGCTCCTTTTTTTGAAAGTAAGCTTAAACACCCCATCTTTGCAGTGCCGGAGTTGGTTTTAATCGGATTGAACAGAATTTTATTACATAATGTCGCTTTACAATAAGATAGGAATACTTACACTGGCAATTTCGCTCGGCTGGAATTGTACAATATTAAAAGTAAACGGGCAGGGATTAGGTAACTCACCTTATTCTTCGCTGGGGATGGGGGAGTTATATAATGATTCGTTTTCATCAAATACGGGAACTGGACAAGCGGGTGTGAGTTCCAGTAACGGTTTCCAAATTAACAATCTTAATCCTGCCCTTTGGGTTCGTAATCGATTTACTACGCTCGACTTCGGACTGATCGGACAATATAAAGACATAACCTCAGGAAGTAAAAGTCAACGCAATGCAGGGGGCAATCTGGCCTATGTCGCACTATCGTTCCCTGTGTCACCTAAGTGGTCTTTAGGAGTGAGCCTGAAACCTTACAGTTTCGTAGACTATCAAAATATCTCTAAGCGGAATATTCCCGGAACGCCTTATGACGCGAATTACCTGGTATCGGGGCTTGGAGGAGTTAATAAGGTGTCTCTAACAAATGCTTTTCAAATTGGAAAGTATTTAAGTTTAGGGCTGGAAAGTTCCTACTTTTTCGGCAATATTCGTAAAGCTAGTGAAGCTACGCTGCCCACCAATGTTGGGGCTGACTACCTTGTCAGTTTAAATGACCGAACTATTTACAAAGACTTTGCTTTTAAAGCAGGTGCAGCTGTTCGAATCCCACTTAAAAAGGAGAACAAGCTTAATCTAAATTTAGGAGGAACATATAGCTTAGGTGCGAAAATAGGTGGAACGCAAACCACTTCCTTTGACATTACTCTGGGATCGTTCCCAGTTGCAGCTCCGGACACCATCATTAAAAACAAACGAGGATACCTCACACTCCCATCACAGTATCAGGTTGGAATGAGTTTAGAATGGCCCTATAAATTAACTGTTTCTGCGGACTACAGCCACCAGTCATGGTCTGAATATCGCAGTTTTGAAAAATCAAATGACGGTTTAAAAGATGTGGGCAGGGTGCATCTTGGTGTTGAGTACATCCCCCGTTTCACATCCCTGAGCTACATTGAAAATATACGGTATCGCATCGGATTCAGCCATGGAAAGGCACCATATACAATTGATGGCAACTCTATCAATGATACGAATGCTAGTCTTGGTGTAGCACTGCCGGTTGGAAGAGAATTTCTGAATAGCATTTCTGTCTCGTTGGTGGGAGGGCAGCGTGGTGCAGTGGGATCGGGCTTGATTCGGGAGCGCTATGCACGTATTGTTATAGGTCTTACGCTCATGGAACGCTGGTTCCAGAAACAAAAAATCGATTAATCTTTCGTTAATCTAATGTCGTTTGATCCATTTTTTTTGCGGGCATTTTTGAGAGGAGATAGAATTTTATCTCCTCTTTACATAATGCCTATTTTGGTGGGCATTCTTTCAGGATGTGAGGGGGATACGAAGAAGCTCGGGGATGAGTATACAGGTCCCGTTGAGACGATCAATAGCGTGGTTGTCAAATACAGTGAGCAGGGCAAACTAAAAGTATTTATGAAATCACCTTTATCACTTGCTTATAGCAATCAGAATAAGGTATTTCCGGATACAGTGAACATAGATTTTTATGATCCTGATGGAACGATCATCACTCATTTAAGGGCAGACTCGGGCAGGTTCGACCACAACTCCAACATCTATGTTGTAATGGGTAACGTGAAGGTGAATAAAGTGGAAGAGAATAAGATTTTGACTACAGATGAACTGCAATGGAATCCAACAACGAAAAAGGTATCCACAGAGAAACCAGTTGTTGTCAGAGACTTCAAAACTTCAGAAATAACAAAGGCTGTAGGTATGGATGCAGAGCAGGACTTTTCGCACATTGTTTTCAGGAAGGCAACTGGTATCTACAAGTTTGTTGACCCCTGACGTTTTTGGCAGTCAGCCAAGCTACCCGTAACAAAACCAATACGGGTGTAAACACTGTCTTTTGCCCATTTTACGCTTACAAAGGTCATAATTTCCGCTATTTCGAGTTCCGTAAGTTTTGGATTTGCTGGCATGGGTCTAGAAAATTGCTTCCCAGCCACCAAGATTGTATCCTTCATTCCATACTTAATTATACACGAAAGCAACCCCTTGTTTTTCAAGGCAACAGAACTTACCAATGGAGGGTACAAGTTTGCCATCCCCCTGCCATCCGGCTGATGACAATTAGAGCAATTGGCAGTATATAATTGGTAGCCTTCTGAAAAGTATTGCTCTTTCTTTAACTCTTCCGCATCCGTACAGGAAAATGCACCCAGCACCATCGGTAAAAGAATTATGTATTTTGATATCACTGGACGGAAGTGCATTAACTCCGGAAAAAGAGAAATGATGCCAGTCACAGACAATTGATTATTTGCCATTTTTATACTCTTCCAACAATAATTTCATATCCGCGACGAGATTTTTGGTACCTTCTTCAGTAGTACCATCGTACATACCTCGCACATGCTTTTCCTTATCTACCAAAATAAAAGCCCCGCTGTGTATATATCCACCTTCAGCAGTGCTATCCTGTTTGGCTGTGGACATATAGCTTTTTTGGCCAATTTCATAAATTTTCTCCTTGGGGCCTGTCAAAAACTGCCACTGATTTCCCGATACACCCAGATCTTTTGCAAACTGATTTAAAACTTTGGGTGTGTCATGATCCGGATCTATGGTATGAGAGACAATCATGACCTCCGGGTTACCTTTAAATTCCTGGTAGACCTTTACCATCTGTTTTTTCATGACCGGGCAAATGGTTGGACAGGAGGTAAAGAAAAAATCACTCACGTAGATCTTTCCTTCTGTTACTTTCTCAGTTATTGTATCTCCATTCTGATTTACAAATTTGTAGGCTGGGATCACATTGTAAATCGTGTCCGTAACCTCTTTTCCGTCAATTGTTTTAGTTGTCCAGTCGCGCTCACCCAGTATTGGCAGTTTTTTCTTTCCCCCATTACATGAAATCAATACAGTGCAAAAAATGCAAAAAAGGGCGATTGAAAAGATTTTTTTTGTAAAACTCATTTTTGTTAATTTAAATAAGACTTGGTCTCCTGAATGCTTTTCAAAGTAAATTCCTTTACATGAATCATTTTCTTCTTTTCATTTTCAAAATATAACAATGACTGTTGTGGCTTCAGCTTTTTTGCGGAATCGCCATTATAGGCATGCATCCAGTCCATCATCAGTTTATCCGATTCATTAAGTCGTTGATTCAGATCTACCGCTTTCATTCTGTCTTCCGCTAAGTTGTTTCCACTTATACCTTCGTTTTGAAGACTGTCCATACTTAAAATCTTTTTTGAAAGCTTAGACTTTAAAGTCATTATTTCCTCCAATTTGGGCATCACTTCATCGTGAAGTGCCAGTACCTCTGTCTCAAGTTCAATGACGTTTTCCTTCTCCTTATTACAACCGAATAACAGGATTGTGATAGCCAATGTTCGTATAGTATTTTTCATCTTTCATCTTTTTGAGTTGTGAGAAATAAGCTGATGCTTATTTACGTGTCAAATGTCAACACTTAATGGCTCGATACCTTAATTTTTCATCGAAATTTTTCAGTAGGATGCGCTCTCTTTATCACCGGCACAAGCAGTTCTAATTTTTTGTTATCATTTCGCGGGCATTCTGGAGTACTGATTCGGTCGGGTTATTACCTCCGATCATATGAGCAATCTCTATAACCCTCTCTTCCACCGATAATTTTCTGATTTTACTCACTGTTTTGTCTGACGAGTGGTCCTTGTACACAAAGTAATGGGCGTTACCACTGCTTGCAATTTGGTGTAAATGTGTAATCGCGATGATCTGATGATTAACAGACATCTGGGCCATCATTTTTCCCATTTTTTTCGCAATTTCACCTGATACTCCGGTGTCGATTTCATCGAATACAATTGTTGGTAGTTTACGCTTGTCGGCAAGGATATACTTTATCACCATCATCAAACGCGAAAATTCTCCTCCGGACGCAACTTGTTTTAATTCCTGAAGTTGAATCCCTTTATTGCCACTAAACAAAAATGCGACAGCATCCATGCCCGAAGATGACGGAGATATTGAGCTTACCTGAATCTGCAAGGTCGCATTGGGAATGCCAAGCTCAACGAGACGGTCCAAAATCAATCCCTCAATTTTTTTGGTGACTGAACGCCTTTTCTGAGATAACTTTTCGCCACTTCTTATAAGTTCACTTTCAGCCGATTCGGCTTCCTTTTTGGCAGTGGATAAAGCTTCGTCTAGGTTAAGGACGGTGTTAACTTTTTTAGAAAGGTCGTGCTCAATACTCAGAAGCTCGTCAATATCTGATACCTGATGTTTTTTGAGTAGCGAGTAGATAAGATCGAGCCGTTCATGAACCAGATTTTTACGGCTTTCATCTACCTCCAGCGCACTTCCAGTAATTTCAATTTCATCTGCAAGATCACGTAATTCTATTAAGCAGCTTTGGGCTCGTTCTCTCAGTAAATCGTAAGCAGGCAGCAACCTGGAAGTCTGTGTCAAAGTACTGACTGCGCTCTTTAATAATTCCAGAACAGAACTGTCGGCGTTTTCCAGATAGGCGTGTGCAAGCTGTAATTTCTCTTTTATTTCTGCGGCATTCTCTAGAATTGTAACTTCTTGTTCCAGTTTTGATTGTTCATCTTTCTGCAGATTTGCATTGGCGAGCTCCTGATACAAAAATTGATCATAGTCAAAGGCTTTTCGTAGCTGACCAGCCTCGGTTCGGAGGTTCTCGTAAAACTTTGATAATTCTTTGAAACGACTGTAGTCCTTCCGATAGATTTGAATTTGATCGGATGTTTCCGCATAGGTGTCAACAACCTGTAATTGAAAGTCGTTGTTCCCCAGCATTACAGAGTCATGTTGAGAATGAATATCCAGCAACTGAGTACCTATACGTCTTAGGGTATCCAGATTGACCGGGGTGTCGTTTATAAATGCTCTTGATTTTCCAGCCACCGAAATTTCCCTTCTTACGATGCACTCATCTGAAAAATCCAGATTTTCGTCTTCAAAAGTAGGTGCCAGGTCATACCCTTTCAGGTTAAAGCTTCCTTCGATAACGCATTTCTCACTTGGATCGTACAGTGATTTAATATCAGCGCGGTTACCAAGAAGCAGACCAATTGCTCCCAGCATGATTGATTTGCCCGCACCCGTTTCACCAGTTATAATATTTAATCCCTGGTCAGGTGACATTTCAAGTTCCTTTATGAGCGCGTAGTTTTTTATCAGTAAGTTTGAAAGCATGCCTTAGCTAATCGGATTTTCGAAAGAGGTTGTGATGGGAAACCTGAATTTGGATGAAGCTGGATCCGTCTTTAATACGAATATACTCAGGATATAACCAATTAGAAAATGAAGCTGATTTCTATCATACATTTTCATAGTCATAAATTATCTCATATACTTCTGGTATGAGAATCTTGTGTGTGTGCTGTCTGGTGTCTACAATTATTACCAATTCCTGACTGACGGACAGCAAAGTGCCAAAGTAGGTATTGCCATTTTTAAGAACCACATTCAATGAAATTCCAGTTAGATTTTTGAGTTTTTCAAGGGCATTTTCGGGTCTGAGCCGCGTCATTCGTTTGCTCATAGTGATATTATATGCCAAAAGTCTGGTTGAATAAAAGGAGGCAGCAAGCTCACATCGACAACTTTTGATAGAATTGTGTTTTAGTCGGATCGAGGCTCGACAAGATGGAATAAGCCTTTTTCTTCTCGTCGGGATTAGCCTCCATCATGATACGCAGCAGTTCGTCTGATTTTGCATCAAAAAATGAATTGACCACAACACTTTGAGGGCGTAGTTGCGAAACGTCTTTAATTGTAGTTAAGAATGCGAGTACTTTTGTACGTGTTGCCACGGGATTTTCAGTCGCCACGTCCAGGCCCTGACGATAGTAAGCATACATGCCTTCCCTGAATGGCAAAAATTGAGGGCTGTTCAAATTTTCGATCAAATAATAGCGGTTGCGGGAGTCACCATTTGAATCCCAGGCTTTTTTATTTGCGGAAGAGTTTCGGGCGAGATTGACAAGGTTAAACGCTTTTTGAACATAAGGTGATCCTCCAAGCTTGCTAAACGAATCATAATCAAAAAGGAGCGCAATGTTCGCGTAGAAAGCGAGTGTATACGGCAATTCTTCGGTATAATTATTTTCGTTGAAATATAATTGATTGGTGGGCAGGTAGTTAAATGCGAAGTTCTTGTCTACATACGTAAATAGGACAGTTTCATAATTTGAATTAAAAACCGGACGCGAAATGACGAGCTGTGCGGTTCCTTCATAAATTCCTACACCAGGGGAGTGAATGAGGCTTACATTAAGTTTACACTTGATTTTCTCTTCCTTCTTGAAAGCATCATTCGTCCATCGTTGGTTATTGAGAAAATCGTTCATGTAAGTCTGCAGTTGTGTCATTGATTGAGGATCGGTTTTTTGCGATCCCACCAACTGGTCATAGTTCAGGTTAACCATGAACTGCAATTCCTGCCCATATACAGACGTCCTGAATGACAAGGCAGATAGAAGAAACAGCATCAATAATTTCATTTTCATATTTCGCTCCACCTGTTTAAAACGATATTCAATATATCCAGTGCCACTTCATCTTTGGATTTAAGTGGGAACCGGGTGGTGTTTTTATATTTATCAATAACGGTAATTTTGTTAGTATCGTGTGCAAATCCTGCTCCTGGGTCGTTAAGAGAGTTAAGCACGATATAGTCCAGGTTTTTACTTTCCAATTTACCGATGGCATATTCCAACTCCTGCTCTGTCTCCAATGCAAATCCGATTAAAATTTGGTTTGGCTTTTTCCCTTGCGCCAGAGTACCGGCTATGTCTACTGTTTTGGTTAACGCTAACGTCATTTGCGAATCTTTTTTCTTTATCTTTTGCGTAGCTACCCGCAGAGGCTTGTAGTCTGCCACAGCCGCAGCGAAAATTACCACATCGCTGGTACTAAAGTAGCTCTCGGTCTTCTCCAACATTTCGCTTGCAGATTCCACACCTATATGAGTGATATGTGGATCAGTAGTTATGTTGGATGGGCCGCTGATTATGGTAACATTGGCGCCTGCATTGGAAAACGCCTTTGCAATGGCATATCCCATTTTTCCAGACGATCTGTTACTGATAAAACGCACGGGATCAATTGATTCCACCGTTGGGCCAGACGTAATTAGTACATTTTTACCATTAGCCGCGGGGACTTTTGAAAAATGCCTGATTAATTCAGCAACAATTGTTTCAGGCTCAGCCATTCGCCCTTCACCGGTTAGGCCGCTTGCCAACTCTCCGTCTTCGGAATGGATAATGTGATTTCCGAAACCGAGAAGGGTATTCAGATTGTTTACAGTAGAGCCATGCTTGTACATGTCTACATCCATTGCGGGTGCAAAGAAAACTGGACAACGGGCGGAGAGGTAAGTAGCTGCTAACAAATCATCGCAATTGCCAACAGCGCATTTAGATAACGTACGGGCAGTAGCCGGGGCGATTACAAATGCATCGGCCCACAGTCCCAACTCAACATGATTATTCCAGGTACCGTCTTCCTTATTCGTGAAAGAACTAAGAACTGGGTTTTTTGATAAGGTAGACAAAGTGAGCGGCGTGATAAAATCAAGGGCAGATTCTGTCATGATCACCTGAACTTTGGCTCCACTTTTTACCAACAATCTTATCAGGAATGCCGATTTGTATGCAGCAATACTCCCTGAAACGCCGACAATGATTTTTCTTTCTTGTAAATTCAGCATAGTCTGTGATTGCCGCGCCAGGTTAGCTCTGGATTCAATTATCTTGGATACGATACAAATAACACACTTTTAATAAAAGAAACCAGCCGCACAAACGAGTTTTATGTCTATGCGGCTGGTTTCTTTATGAAATTTAATAAATCATTCTTCGGTCGTATCCCGGAAAGCGTGATAAGTTTTTCCTTCCATAAACTCATCAATAGAAATACTTCCTGCTTTTGGCATACGCTCGTAAAATTTCGAGATTTCAATTTGCTCGCGATTTTCAAAAACTTCCTCTAAATTGTCGACTCCGGAAGCGAATTCAGCAAGTTTGTTATTCAGTTCTTCCTTCATTTTACTAGAAATCTGACGCGCCCGTTTTGAGATAATTGCCACAGATTCGTATAGATTCCCTGTTACGTTCGCAATTTTGTCGGTGTCGCGGGTTATAATGGATGGATTCGTTGCCATGATTGCTTGATATAGTTTAAAAGCTTTGATTATAATTATGGTTCCTTAGTTTCAGAGGACGAAGGAGCGGTAACCTTGGTAGGTTTGGTTGCTGCGTCCTGTTTTTCCTCCTGAAGTTTTAGTTTTGCACTCTCTGCTTTTGCAAAAACCTCTAATTGTTTCTGACTTGCAGCATACATTTTTTCTGCGTCACGTAAGTAATTACCCGTTGGATATTTATCAACCAGTTCCTGGTAAAATTTTACAACATCTTTGTATCTGTCCCTTTGCTTAAAGTCAAAGCTGTTTACGGCCAGGTCATATTGTGCCCCCACTTTGAGGAAAGTGAGCTCTTCGTTGTATTGAGAATCAGGAAAATCTTTACGGAAGTTATCTATTGCTATGACGGCTGATTTTAGTGACATCGCATTGTAGTCACTAATTTTAAAATAAAGTTTAGCCTTTTCATATGCCTTTTTTTCAAGTTTAGCCCGGAGCTCGAGAATATACTTCGTACACTCTTCACGGAATGGACTATCAGGATAGGTGTTGATAAAATCCTGCATAGCTGAAATAGCCGTAAATGTACTTGTTTGATCAAGGTTGAATGGCGAAGAATCTTTATATAGCGAAAAAGCATGCATATAAAACGCCTCCTGGGCGAAGTCGCTCCTGGCGTAAGTATCGTAAAACTTTTTGAAATACATTTGGCTCGTACCGTACTGCCCTTGCTGGAACTGGCAATAAGCATTGTAAAACTGAGCCATTTCAGATTCTGAGCTTCCTTTGAGCAGAGGAATCAACTCTTCGAAAAGGATTCCAGCTTTATAAAAGTCTCCTTTTTTATAATAGGTAATGGCTGCATCATACTTTTCTGTATCAGTTCCGGTCTTCTGTAATTTGTTGAATTTGCTACAGGAGGTAATAAAAAGTACTGAAATAATGAGTAGTAAGTAACTCGCAAATTTGTTTTTTCGCATATAGCTGCAAAGGTAATAAAAAAAAGCTACAGCATCCATAACGAACGCGGTAGCTATTAAAGTATCAGGAATGATCTATTGCTGGTGACGCACAAGCATTTTCTTTGTAGCGACCTTTTTTCCATCAACTGACAGTTGATAAAAATAAAGACCTGTTGGCATCTCCCTTGTATCTACGCGAATCTTTCTTTCGTTTTTGGACAAAGGGAGCTCATTCATTTGTGAGCCTAAGACGTTGTAAATAATTAACCTTGCGTCTCTGAGGCTTGGGGATATTGTGTAATCCAGTTCAGCCTGGTCGTTGGCGGGATTAGGATATATGTTAGAAATCGTAATCTTATCGCTTGAATAAAGCTGCTCTTCCGAATGCACAACAGACTCAACAACTGGTTTTGATTTTTCAATTGCTTTTTCGTCAATTTCACTAGCAAGCGTGTATGAACTTTCGGAGGCACCTGTATTGGCGAATAAAAAGGTTCGGTAAAAATTGCTAACGGTCGTTTTATTCTTCAACGAAAGCGGCTTGTAACTTAAGCTAACAGGAACACCCAGCTGTTTAAGGTTTTCTGTGTTCGCAGTTTTCTTTTTGGCAGACATGTTTAACCGGCTACCGGTGACTGCCGTCTGGGCATATATACTTTGGCAGGCAAAGATGGTGCATAGGAGTATGTAAAGTATATTTTTCTTCATAGCATCTAATGGAATACTTATAACTTATTCGATGGACTAGTTTAAAGTATGATACAAAAATATAGAGAAATTTTTGATACTTCAAAATATATTGTGCAAACGGTGATGTTTATTTTTCTATTTTAAAAAATCGTGCCTAATTACGCACAATAGTTATAGCTCTTGCCAGGTTGTTTTAGACTTGGTGGGCTTGTTGGTAATTTGCCAGTTAAATCCATCCAGTTGTCTTTCCAAAGGCTTTATTTGTTTTGGTGGAATCAATCGTCCGTCCGGCTTTCCTATAAATGAGATCCTGTTTACACGGTCATTGGCGAATAACAGGTTCATTTTGCCGCACTCCACGCGATTCAAGCCAACCATTTTTTCTTTGTCATCAATCGCGTAATACACGCTTTCTCCGTTTCCATCTACCAGCACTTGCTTGAGCTTGCTTTTCTCACCAAAATATGCATTAATTACTCTCCCTTTAACCTGATTAAACTGCTTTACCAACGTATCCTCAGTTATGACAAAGGCTTTTCCCTTAAGTAACATTCGGTGCATCGCATTATTTACTAAAAACGCTGTTATAGAGTCAGCCTCCATTTGGTAATGCTGGTCGCTCCAAAGGATTGGCTTGCGAAAAAACCTGATAATCGAATCTGCTGTGTTGTAACTAATAGAGTCACATTTCCCCTGAAAATCAGACTTATAGATAAAAACATTCTTGTTTCCGATCAGCTTTCTGGTGCTATCCCGTTTATTTTCAAAAGAATACAGTGTGTCTGCTCTGATGTACAATGTGTCGTTTGAAACAACGTTTCTTACATACGCATGGCCAAATATTTTAGAATAGCCTTCTGTTTTCCAATAGTAACCTTCATCACCATTTAATATTGTTTTATCCTTTTTCGCAAGGATAACCACATTCCCTTTTCCTTTTCCATTGTTACTTTTTCCGTCTACTGCGAGGGAATCCGCCGTGAGCGTGTAGGTGTCATTATCAACAGTTGTCCGCGTGTGAAATGACGATTGTGTTGATTCCGTATTGTATCGGCCCTTGGTACCTACAACCGTTCCATCTTTGTTAACAATTTTTGTTTTTCCTTGAAAATCAGACCACTTGGTAATTGAATTGTACAATAAAGTGTCTGTTGTCAAGGTGTATTTTTTATTTACCAGCTTCACATTTTTGTAGTAGGTAAATTCTTTTGTCCGCGTGTTGTAAAACCCTTCCTTGCTTGTCAGAACATTTTCTTCATCAACGGTTCTACCGGGCAACTTGTAGTTAGCAATCCCGTTGGTCATGTCATACTCGATTTTCCTTGTGGTCAGCGTCCGTTTTTTGTCTTTTAAAACGGCCCTCTTGCCACTCACTATTGCTAGTCTTGTATTGCCATAATAGTAAAGTGTATCTCCGGTTACAGTCAGAGTGTCTCCCTGAACGATTTTCACATTTCCAAATGCTTCTATCATATTTGAAGTCACATTCTGAATGGCGAGATTGCTGTACAATAGGGCTCCTTTATGTCTGAACACCCCGTTGGTAACCTTTCTGGTATCCACGCCATTTTCACTTATCAATTCGAGCTGATCGGACTTAATTATCTCTACAAGATCAGCTGACTGGTTAACTCCAGAAGAAGGTAACACATTCTGAGCCAATAAATTGGCAGAAATTAACATCATTGCAAAGAACGACAAACGAAACATATTCCCTTTGATATCTATGACGCACAAAAGTTTAAAAGGGTTGCAACTATATATAATTTTTTTTTCTATCATGTTGTGGCTGATTCCTTTACCTTTGAAATTACAACCTGGCCTGCAAACCGGTTCGGGTAAAAGCATTTATTAATCCTCAAATTTACATCAAATACGCCTGATAGGTTATGTTGGATTCTTTTTTAACTTTTATTAACCAACAAAAATGGGATTTAGAGAACCGAAGGACCTTGTTGGCAGTAAGTGGGGGTGTAGACTCCGTAGCGCTGCTGCATTTATTCCACAAAGCGGGATTCGAAGTGGGAATCGCTCATTGTAATTTTGGCCTTAGGGATGTTGAATCTGATGAAGATGAGCGGTTTGTAAATGAACTGGCAAAAACATATAGCTGTCCAATCTTTATAAAACGTTTTAAGACTAAAACCTTTGCAAAAGCACATTCTGTGTCGACACAGATGGCGGCTAGGGACCTTCGTTACCAATGGTTCAGAGAATTGGCAGAGGACCAAAAATATGAATGGATTGCAACAGCGCACCATGCGAATGATTCAATTGAAACGACCATATTGAATTTGACAAGAGGCACGGGACTTGCCGGAGTTCATGGTATCAATTCGACGGCTGGTAAGGTAATCCGTCCATTGCTTTTCGCTTCCAGGAGAGAGATTGAGGGATATGTAAAGCAAAATGATTTAAGCTGGAAGGAGGATAGAACAAATGCCTCCACGGATTATAAACGTAACCTGGTCCGTCATAAAGTAATTCCTCTGTTAGAAAAAATGAATCCCGGTTTCGTACGTACATCCCACGTCACTTCCGAGAGACTTCGGGCAGCAGATATGCTGCTAACAAGTTTTTTGAATTCATGGCAGAAGGGAGCCATAATTGGGGCGGGGGGGCAGACACGTATTGGCCTCGACGAGCTTTTGGCATCCGTAGAACCTACTTACCGATTGTGGTTTATTCTTCAGAACTACGGCTTTGGATATCAACAGGTGCAGCAAATTTTTGAATCTATTTCGAAGTCATCTGGTAAATTATTCCATTCCGCTTCACATACAGTTCTTAAGGACAGGGGATTTCTGATCGTGAGGGAGAATGGCCCGTCTGAGTTCCGGGAGCAACTAAGAATCTGGGATGAAGATGAAGCTTATTTTTTGGGAGATCAGCAGCTTGTTGTTAGCAGGTTCGATAAATTACCTGATTTTGAAGTGATTAAAGAGTCGCAAATTGCTTTCCTGGATCGCGATTTACTGTCGTTTCCTTTAACCGTCCGACGCTGGAACGAAGGAGATCTGTTTTTGCCATTTGGAATGGGAGGGAGAAAAAAGAAGGTCAGCGACCTTCTCATTGACTCTAAAGTATCGTTATTCGAAAAAGAGCGTGTGAAAGTTTTGTTAAATGGTGATGACAAAATTATCTGGGTAATGGGTTTTCGAACAGATGAACGATTTAAAATTTCCGCCAACACCCGAAAAATTTTGAAAGTGTGCATTGGTGGGTGAAAATTATTTATGGGAGGAAGAATTGCACCGAATTATTTTTTTAGATCATTTGGGTGAAGAATAAATTTATTTGTTAGTTAACCATTTAATAGTCAACAGGATGTTCTGTTAAGAAGCCTGCGGTCCGTCAGGAATTTGGACAAATGTCGTGAAACAAATTCTGTAAGAGCCTTGCGATTTATTAAATTGTTTTTACCTTTGCACCACGTTTCGCATTCGGTGGAACAAATAGAGAGATGGCAGAGTGGTCGATTGCGACGGTCTTGAAAACCGTTGACTGTTACAGGTCCGGGGGTTCGAATCCCTCTCTCTCTGCAGGACATGATGTCAAAACATTCAAAAACCCCGTTTAAACGCTTTAAACGGGGTTTTTGCGTTTTTGGGTTATACCAAAATATTCAAAAAATCCCGATAAAAATGTAGCGATTCGTGGAAGTAAGATAACCCTAAGAAAACTTCCACGATTAGGTACTTAACTAGCTGGTTAGCAAGATGTTCATCCAGTAAACATCTTGCGTTTCAATGGTAACAATTCGATTTTTGTTCATCTTAAACATTATGTACTATGTTAGAAACAAGCTTCGGGTTGATTTTCTTCTTGAAAAGACCCAATCCAGAATTAGCAGACGGAATGCGCTATGTGTACTGCCGTGTCACTGTCAACGGCGTTCCAAAGGACATTTCCACCAAACGCATTTGGCATCCGTCCAAGTGGAGCGTAGGTGCCGGGCGAGCGACTGGGAACAAGGAGGATACTAAAACATTGAATGCCTACCTCGATACGTTGACCTCGAAGATTTACGAGGCAAAGCGATCATTGATTGAGGCAAACAAAGAGGTCACCTCAGAAGCTATCAAGAATATTCTTTTGGGTAGAACGGAAAGCGGGAAAACTATCCTTCCTATATTTCGCGAGCACAACGATCAAATTGCCGCTTTGATCGGAGCCGATTTTGCGCCAGGCACATTGGAGCGGTACGAGACTTGCCTTAAACACACTCGTGACTACATCAAATGGAAATACCAGGCAGACGATTTTGAAATCAAGAAGCTGGACTATGAATTCATATCACAGTACGAGTTCTGGCTCAAGGCCGTCAAAAAAATTAGTCATAATACGACAATGAAGTATTTGGCCAACTTCAAAAAGATCGTTTTGCTATGTGTAAAAAGAGGCTGGTTGCTTCGCGACCCGTTCTACGCTTTCAAATTTTCCAAACGGGAAGTAGATCGGCAAGCACTTACCGAAACAGAGCTGAGGAAAGTTTGGGACAAGGATATGGGCGGTGGACGCCTGGCTTACGTAAAGGACATCTTTCTATTTTGCTGCTATACCGGGCTCGCTTATGCGGACGTATATAAGTTGAAGCGAACGGAAATTATAGAGGGTATTGATGGCGGGAAATGGATTACAACCAAACGCCAGAAAACAGATACACCTTCCAGAATTCCACTGCTGCCAATGGCGTTGGAAATTATGGAAAAGTATGAAAATCATCCGCAATGCGAGAATGAGAACCGGGTATTGCCGGTGCTGTCTAACCAGAAGATGAATTCCTACTTGAAGGAGATTGCGGATTTATGTGGAATTAAAAAAAATATCACCTTCCACTTGGCTCGGCATACTTTCGCGACTACGGTGACTTTAACGAATGGGGTGCCGATTGAGAGTGTATCCAAGATGCTTGGGCATCGGAATATTAAGACTACTCAGCAGTATGCAAAGATTGTTGATAAGAAGATTAGCGACGATATGAGAAAGTTAAAAGAGATTCTAGCCAAGTAAAGTTCTTTTTTCTAAGATCAACTTTCAGAGATTGTGACACGCAGGATTAAAATCCTGTGAGCTGAAACGCTCGTACGGGTTCGATTCCCGTCCCAGGTACTGATTATCAAGAGGTTGCACAATTGAATGTGTGACCTCTTTTTCGTTGGTACAACATAGGTACAACAAATGAGAATTTTTAAAGAGTTGAGATTTCTTTGCTTACTTGAACGCAATCAGTCAAACCATTTGGCGGTCAAGTTACCAAAAAACTGTAGCCAACCCAACGAAAAAGAAGACAGTAAGTGTATTACATTTGAAAATGCATTCTGGCATTGATGCACACCCCAATTAAGTTTGTAATATATTTTTGATAAAAACTAATAAATCTATATCAACCCACTATGGCTGCAAACCCGGATAGAAAAAAAGTTGAAACCCTTCTGACTTCAAAGTTTGGCCCGTTAGTAAGAATTGATGAAGGCCAGGGGGGTAATAGCTGGGTTTATAGTTATATTTCTGATGGTCAAACCAATGCAATAAAAATTCTCTGCAGATTTGACAGATACGATCGCTTCAAAGAGGAAGTTGAAATTGCGACAACCCTTTCGAAGTATGATGGGATATGTCCTTTGATAACCTCAAGTACCCCTACTGACATTAACGACAAGTCTGTGGAGAATCTTCCATATTTCACAATGCCATTTTTCGAAGGTGGAAGTTTGGCGGGGCGGATAGATCAGAAACGTCTTGATAACGGAAAAGAAGTTTTAGACCTTTTTAGGCAGGTTGTGATGGTTACCAATACCATGCATATAGATAATCTTGCTCATAGAGATTTAAAACCTGAAAATATTCTTATCGACGGTGCCGGCAAACTATATATATCAGACTTTGGCCTTTGCCTTGATTTATCAAAAAATGAATCGGATCGGACAACTAAAACGCAAGAAGTAGTTGGCTCCTTTTATTACAGAGGTCCCGAATTTTTAAGAGGACGTTTAGACAATAGTGATCATCGGCCAGGAGATATTTTTGCGTTGGGCAGAATTTTATGGAGTCTTTTAGTTGGAATGCAACCCATCGGGCTGTCTGACTGGGAGTTTGCACAAAAAAAAGTCTCGGTTGTTACCAGTGGACTGAAAAAAGCATATTTGCTTGATGAGCTAATTGCCAACTGTACAGAAGTAGATCCGTTAATGCGTCCAAATTGCAAGACGATTTTAGAAATTATAGCTGATTGGGAAATAGAACCGGAAATCGGAAGTTTGGCTTATTTATCAGATAGAATTCTGGGATCCACCGAGCTGGTGAAAATGAGAAAGAGTAACACTGAGCAGAATGCCCTTATATCAACTCATCAAAAAATAGTAGAATTCGCCTCAAACACGATGCGAAGTCATAATTCTTTTATCCTGTTAAAAAAAATTATCTCCGCAGCATTTCCGAATCGTTCTTTGGATATTGAAATATTGCCATCTTGGAGTGTTTATCTGCAAAAAATAGTATCCACTACTAATCAGCAAGTTGCAAGCTTGAATTTTAATCTGGGTAATTTATCCCTGGGGCCTCTACTAATTATTAATGCAAATTTTCAAATTGTTCATGGTGAGTCATTAATCCTATTTGAAATAGCTGCAGCTTCTGTTGACGAAAAAGAACATCTGCTATGGTGGAAGTCGGAACCCATCAAATTAACTAATCTAGATGCGAGTCAAATGGTGCTAATAGAACAAAGGATAAATGATGCAATGAACAAAATTACTGGGTGGCTAGGAGGAACCAACAAATAATCTATAAAAAGTCGCAACGCAAACTCTGATCCAATGTTTGCCAAAACAGAAAACAATAAATTTTTCAAAAAAAGGTGGTTCCGAAGAAGCTATGAATAAAGATATAAAGAGGATGCTGCGACAATTGGTAAATGCAAAATGAGTAATTTGGCTATAGAAATTATTTCTATAGCACAGTATTCCCCCAAGCCTAAAATTTTATTGATATGCAGGTGATCTGCCTCGAAGAGGTTGCTTTCTACACATTAATTGAAGAAGTAGTTGCACGCTTAAAGGAAAATAAGATTCAGGAAAGATGGGTTTCCGATGATGAAGCTATGAAGCTTCTCAATATCAAATCAAAAAACTACCTTGCAAAAGCTACGTGACGAAGGAAAAATCCGATTCTCTCAACCGCAGAAGAAAATTATCCTCTACGACAGTGAGTCTATTGAAACTTATCTAAGCAAAAATGCCCGCAACACTTTTTAGCTATGGACGAAAACGAAAAGATTGATCCAGACTATCAAAAGGGGTTTAACCAGGGCTACGCATTTGCGAAATACTTGCCTGAGCTTTCCGAACAACTGTCTAAAACAGAACTCAAATCCAACCGAGGCATTGGCTTTCAGGATGGGCGTAAGGAATTTATTTCAGAACAAGTCAAAGATAAATTTCCGGATTGGCTCAAAGGTAACCGAATGAATCCGAGCAAATCCTTTCCCACAAAAGATAAAGGTCGCTCTATTGAACCTGACAAATAGTTATTCTTTGTCAGGTTCCTTACCCTTTTTTGGTGTTGGCTGCCCTGGACCGGTTGGCGGTGTCGGATCCGTGTATTTAGTGTAACTCAGAGTTTGACTAAATCGCGCCGACATAGAAATTTCCGTCCGCTGTTTACTCTCAGTTTTGACCTTTTCAGGCTCCCTCTCCTTCTTCCGCTCATCGCTTAGCAATTTGCGCATAAAATCCTGCGAATGCTGCGGATCTTTATCCATTCCTTTGATCTTATCCATTTCCTCTTTGGTTTTATCCTTGAAAGGATTGGGATGAAGGACTTCGATTGCTGCCAATCTCACCTGCCCTGATGTTTCGAGATCAACATCATTTTGCTTCATGTCACGGTCGATCCGTTTCATCAAGTTTGTTTCAATCTGTTTTTTCTGGTCTTCCAAATTTTCTTTACTATCACGCTTGTCCCAGCGTTGCTCGGCCTGTGCCATTCTGGGTGGATTGAATACCAAGCGGTGCCGCGTCTGCCTGATGTCTTCGGTCGGAATATTCTTGATCCGCTCATCCAGTTCCTTTGACTGCCTGGCAGCATCATCGGCAATGTCTTTGAAATATTCGTAGCCTTCCGGAAACTGGTATTCCGTGTCTTTTTTATCGTCCTGAGCCATAGTCAGAAAGCTTTTTTATTGACAGATTAATTTAGTTACGCTAATATACTCAAGTATTTAATTGTCTGATAATCATGGAGGCGACAATGGAGTGGCGGGATAAAGTAATCAAGGAAGTCTTTAAAGGCGACGTCGAACGTTTCGAGCAAATGTACCAAACCATGGCAGACGAAGCCCGGTTAAAAGCCGTGTCCTGGGAGGATCTTAACCGGTCGGCCACGGTGCTTCCTGATCTGGTGCAAAAGGGAAAAATAGCAATTGAATATTATCTTGGCTATCTACCCGCTGAGAGTATCACGATCCGCTTTGAGACATTTTTGCGTAGCCTGATCCAGCAAAAGTATGCCGGGATTATTCCGTACGGTGAATATACCAAACTGGCCGAAGAACTTATCCGGCTTATTCGTAATGAATACGTCAAACATAATTTAATGGATGATTACGATCAGGAACTGTACGAAAGCTACCAATCCGGATATCAACCCTGGGGTGCTGCTGCCAAACAGCGTATCATCGATATGCTGGGTTATGCCCCGGAACTGAAACATTGACTGGTGGCCGAAATGTGGCTGCGTACCATTCTTGCGCGTGACACAATAAAACTGCCCGATGAAATGAGCCCAATTGATTACAAGGCTTTGACGTTGATCCGCTACCGTGAGATCCTTCTCTCCAAAGGCAAATTAGCTGCAGACAATTGGCCGTTACTGAATTGTGACCCGTTGGTAAGAGCCTCATACTATGGCGATTCATAAGATGAAATTCTTATTTCTTATTTGGCCAACTATTGAGTAAACGGTATTGCATTTTGTTTTTGATCAAGAAATATTTGTACTAATAATTTGACCCTCTATCAGTTACATTAAAATACGACCCTCATGGAATCGTTCGATCTGGATCAACCGATCATCGAGCTTGTATCCGCTACGGGAAAAAGTTACTGGACAATCCGCCATGCCGTTGAAGGTGTGCAAATATTTGGTGGAATCGGTTCAGGAAAGACGTCCGGCTCAGGCAGAATGCTCGCATTGAAATATTTGAAAGCAGGCTTTGGCGGTCTTGTTCTCACCGTCAAGCCAGACGAGAAAAAAGCATGGCAGGACTACTGCCAGCTCACAGGCAGAACTAATGATCTGATAATTCGGGAACCCGGCGGAAAACACAGCTTTAATTTCCTGCAATACGACTCTGCACGAGGCGGCAGCCAGGGTGCTATCACGGAAAATATTGTTGATGTACTGAAAACCGTCCTCCGCGCGGGGGAAGAAAAAAGCTCCGGCAAGTCCGATGACCCTTTCTGGGAAACAGCACTGGATATGCTCATTTTTAATGTCATAGACCTTTGTAAACTGGCATACGGCAACATTTCTGTGCAGGAGCTGTATAATATTGTTCAGACCATTCCGAAAGGTGAAGAAAATATAACTGAAAAGTCAGAAGATGGCAAAATCAAACCATTTCAAAAAGCCTTTGAAGCGGCAAGGCAGAATGTTACGGCCCAGATCGATAACTGGTTTGGAACACTTCCTTTTGGTGAGCGCAATCATTTGCAGGAAGTGACGCCTTTGAAACCGAGCTGATTGAAGCGGTGCTAGATGCAAGGCTGCTCAAATTTCTGGATCAGTTTTTTATTGATAATTTTATCGGCCTCAGTGAAAAAACCCGCTCGATCATCGACTTTACCTTTTCCGCCTTTTTATTTGTTCCGGTTCGAAATGACGTATCTTCCATTACTAGTTTTGGAAATTTAACGTCCTTTTACTGCGAGCATAAATAGAATCATAATATTTATAGACACAGTGATAGACCAACATTTCATACTGCCTTTGATTTGAACAAAAAACCCTATTCATTGCCATGTGAATTAAGCTCGCAATAATTGAGTGTAGTTTACTCTTGTTTAAATTAGTTTCTTCCAACCGTTTTAAAATTTGGATTTGAGCAATTACGTGATCTGATTCTATTTCGTTGATAATATCAGGTATCCTTTTCTTAAAAATCTCATATTTCCTATTCATACTTTTCCTGAGGGCTGTTCCGCCATTAAATTCGGTAACAAACCCTTCGCTGAGCTTTTTGGTTAGGTTACGACGTTCTTCCAGCGTCAGGTTTGCATAAACCATTATTCGATCAATTTTTCTAATCGCCAATTCAAACCGCAGGATCTCGTCCGGTAAAATTTCCGGTAGTTCAAAAAAACTCAATGTTTCCATTGAATCGTGGCAAAAAAAAGATTCGCACAACGCAATTTCACCATACCCATATCTTTCAATTTCTCTTTGATATGTATCGGTTTGTATTTTTCTGATAATTCCAGCGCTAACATCAAATTGTAGCACCCGATGAATTTCATCTAAAACAGCGAGATGAAATTTCTGTTTTGGATTGCCTTGAAACCTTAATCTCAAATGGGGTCCGGAATCCTTATAGCGGACAAAAAAGAATTGCCTTATTAACCCTGATCCAATCAACCTCTTGACGATGGGATAAATTGTTTTTGATAGCAAGTGATCAACTGATTTTTCTCCTAGATAGACCTTAAGATATAACCACTCACTCCCGAAATCAAAAACCCTAGTCGGGGAAGAAGATACTGGACGAGAGTACCCTGCGATCGGAGTAGCACAAGTATTAAAAAAGGGTATCACGAACTCGCTGTGAAAATGCTCAAGATCTTTGGAAATAACGCAGTTTTCTGTAGTCATTAAACATTCCATTATGGTCACGAACTCATGTTTTCGAAGCATTGACGAAAAAAGCCTTAATGATTCCTCAACGGCTGGTTTAATAAACAATTCGTTGTCTCCTGATACAATATTGAATACATCAGGAAGGCCCAACTCAATTATTTCTTTTCGCAGTACTACATTATTTTCGGTAGATAGTTCTGATGAACGAAGTAACCAAGTTTGCCTACTGATAATAATATTCTTATATCTGACACGGGGTAGGTAGGCTTGCTTGTCAAGCACTCCCCAATCCCATTTGATGTAGAGATGTGCATCCTGGTTTTGAAGTTCGCATAGAAAACGATACATCGGTACGCCCTGACGATAGTTATGCACATTAGAGATTCTCGGGATAACCCTTTTATTTAAACGTTTTGATCTCAGTATAATCTCATTCTGATGAACTGAAATCATTAAATCCTCAACCTGAATTCTAAAATCGTGAGAAACGGAGGACTGACAGAGATATGGGATTTCGTATTTATGAAGATTGGGTCGTCCAGCAATATTACCAGCCCTGCTTTCTGGGAAATGAGCTAATTCAGCAAAGATTATGTCTGGATGAAAATGCTCGTCTGCTTCAACGCATCGCTTCAGATATTCAGACAATTGTGGACTTCCTTCGGCAAAACGGCATAACATGTTTATCGCCGATGGTCCTTTACAGGCAAGAAGGTTTACCAAGAAATTACCCTTATCTGCTTGGTCCAAAGAATGAGCGAATATATTCGCGAATAGGTAGAAACTGCTAGGCCGTCTGACTGGACCATCAACGGAATTGTGTTTCTCAATCAATTTTAAATCACTGTCACTTAAAACAATCTCTTTCAAGTTGTCTTTCAACGATGCGCAATACTTTTCAAATATGAATTGTAACCACCACGTATCAGTAGAAAACACATTTTTTTTTGAATTTGATATTACGAGATCACCCAACAATGGACAATTCCCCGAAATGTTATTAGGATCCATTCCAAATCCAATACCCATTTCATTGTCAAGAGCAACAGCCAACGAAATTTCCGCATCCTCATACCTATTTCTGAATTCCCTTTTGAATGATTCCAGTTCTGGAGAATTATGCTTTTGGCTCAAAACGAAAAGATTAGAAACATTTTCATGAATCTTTTCAACTATAGATTTGCTAAGGTGATTGCGTTTTGGAGAAAAAAAGGAATCAACCTTTAAAATATGAGATATGCCCGGTGCTATATCGAAATCTTTGATTTTTTGCCGCAAAAATGGCAACCTAGTGGTCCCGTCTGTTTGTACACCCAGATCGGCTTGAAGCATCGACAAAGATGCGTGAATATCACCTATGTCCTGAACCATAGCAAGCTTTGAGAGAACGTTTGCAAGATAAGGCTTGCCGGTAATATTGATTTTTGTATTAAATTCAAGTATACGATCCTCGATCAACTGATTGACGTATTCAGCCGCGTCCTCTGGATCATATCCCTTCCCTACTAGGACATCAACTAGCTCCCGTGTCGATGCACCGTTGTCAGATTTTTTGAGAATTGACTCAAGAGCATCGTCAAGTTCTAGAGAGCTTATAAAATATTCCTTTTCAGATAGCCCTGATTGTTCAATGTACCTAAGCCCGTTACCTGCGGAATAAAGAGATGAATTAGGGAATAACAGAATTTGATCTTTGAGTAAACTATGCGTTGCCAACCAATTGCTTAAGGCAAGCGACCATTCCATATCGGGAACAGCGTGGACAAGAAATTTATCATTATCCAAGTCAATAGCGCTTGTGTCCTCTATCGTACCTACGGCGCAAAGCGCGAATAGCCCATATGGGGTACACCTCGTGCAGGATCTTATCAGATACTTATATAAAGTTAGAAGCAGTTGCCCCTTCTCAGTTAAACTGTCCCCTTGGAGCCAGCTTTGCATTCTTCCATGTAAACTGCAGGAGGCAATCATAATCGCTTCCTGCATTACAGGATCCTTATACCACTCTCTTAACAGATCCTCAAACGGGCGTTCCGCCAATCGGTTGTGGAAGTTGACTAGGCGGTCAATTTCCTTGATTGGCCTACGAAGAAAATAGAAACCAAAATCGATGATCATTCAGAGTTGAAGGGTAATCAAATGTCAAAATTGGCAACCGATCGATTTATTTAAAGATGGATACAGAGTGGAGTGCTTTGTAACGTGGTGAAAGTATCATCTGTACCGGGGGAGTTAATCGCAGATGATGGGGTTATGCTTACTAAACGTTGCTTTTTTAAAATTAATTTTTTTCTGAGATTCATTTCTTTTTTCATTACGCTAAGAATGTGAAAGGTTTAAATTCGATAACGAAGGAAAATTAAGGCCTATCAGGCCCTGATCTCAATAATTTAGATCAACCCTGAAAAATTTTAGACAAATGATTGCCTCTCAACGACGATTGAGGCGTAAATGACGACGAACGCTGTATTCTATACTACAGAAGCTGAAACATTTCGGGAGAGGTCGATGTTCAATCGAACTTCATAGTAACTGGCTTCTCTATCAATAGAAAGATTGTGTCCACTGGGGTATAACATCTCCAATCTTTTTTTGGTGTTACTAAGACCAACACCACCGACCGTTTTCATTGAGTTGACTTTTTCAATAGCAATTGGTTCCTCCAGCCTAAAACTGTTTCGAACGGAGAAATAAAGCTCTGCATCAACCATACTAATGTCAACATGGACGAAGGATAATTTATCATCCAGTTTGATTCCGTGTTTGAATGCATTTTCAATAAAAGAAATCAATAACAGAGGAGCAATAATAAAAGGAGTGAGTTCCCCTTGAATTTTGAACTCAATATCAACCGTGCCAGAATACCTTAATTTCTCAAGTTCAATATAATTCTGTATGTATTCTATTTCCTCAGTAAGAAGAGCCATTTCTTTATTTGATTCGTAAAGGCTGTATCGCATCAAGTTAGCCAACTTTACAACCATATCAGCCGCCTGAGGATCTGCATCAAACGTTTTATTATAAATGGCATTCAAGATATTAAACAAAAAATGAGGGTTTATTTGTGATTTGAGGTAGCTGACCTCCAGAATCAGATTATTGCGTTGAAGCTGAAGGCTCTGACTTTGAAGATCCATATTATTTCTTTCAAGTATCAACCGGTCACGTTCAAGACGAAGGTTTCTAGTTCGCGACGATATGATATCCTTCATAACTTTAACTGCCAGGAGGGGCGTGACATAGAAAAAGCTCCAAGCATAATTCAAATATGCTATTTTAAAATTGGTAAAGCAGCTAATGAAAGAGTTCGGTTTAAAATATTCTTCCCATGCTCGTTGTACATACAGAGTCTTCGCTGCATGCGGTCCACCACTGATTTTGATAAGATAAGAGAATTCATAATAGTTAATAATATAAATTCCCTGAAAAAGGCATAAAATCCAAAAGATCAGACTTGTAAATTTTTTTTGATATAAAAATTGGGGAAATACAAACTCCCCAAGCAAATAAAAAATGAAAAACGATTGAGCTAACACCTCAAAAGATGCATGTTTAACAACTGCTATGTTGTCATTAGTGAGCCCTGGTATGGCAAAATATCGAATGCTTCCCCACACAACCAACCACATGGTAATATGTAGCAATAATCTTAACCAGTTTCCACGACTTCTAAAAAAGTCTAGAGCATAGTTGTTCATAGGAATGCCCTAAACAAGATTTTTTTGTAAAAGTTGCATCACATGGCTACGATGTGTAACGCCAATCGGGAATTTCTTACCACCAACAATGGTCAGTTCATTCCCTTCTATTTCACTGATTACATCTTTATTCACCAAGAACGATCTGTGGATTCTTATAAAGTCAGGTTGCCTCAATCTTTCCTCAATTTTCGTCATTGTAAGATGCACTACAGAAATTCTTTCTGACCAATAAACTTTTAAATAATCCTTCATGCCTTCAACGTAACGAATCTCGTTTGGCTCAATCCGTACCAGTCGTTTATTTTCTTTTATTAACAAATAGTCCATACGAAGTTTAGGCAGTGTAGGTTCTCCTCCCCCGCAACCCAAATTCTCTTCACTTACCCGAGCGTGTTGTCCCCTTGTAGCTATAACCTTGTTCACTGCCTTCATAAAACGATCAAATGCAACCGGCTTTAACAAGTAGTCTGCGATCTGGCGTGTAAATCCCTCAATCGCATATGATGGATCTGCCGTGATCATAATAACTGCCGGTCTGGGTTCCGGAAGTAAAGTCAACAAGTCGAATCCGTTGATATGAGGCATTTCAATATCTAAAAAGATGATATCTGGAACTAGTTCTTGAACTTTATTTAGCGCTTCAATCGCATTGTTGCAGCTAGCCAAAACCTTCAAAAAAGGTACCTTTCGAATCATTTTCTCGACAAGCTCCCGAGCATCCGGCTCATCATCAATTATAAGGCAGGTTAGTGTGGATTGAGCCATCATGGTAACTTAATAAATGTGTGGAAGTCAAGTATTCATTCGTCTGCAATTTTAGGTGTATTTGTCGAAAAAAATGCACTAAACGGCGAATTTATTTTCTACGAGCAACTGAACAAGTTCACTTTGACAACACATGATAGAATTTATAATTATCTATTCTCAAATCATGCTTTCGATAAAATTTACACATTTCAAAATTGACTTCTGATCGAAAAGCTGGATTGGTTAACTCAGCGGAATAATGCAAAAGCTTGGAATTTTCATTTGCCTCTTAACATTGGAAGCTCCTAATAAATAAACTATTAGATAATTTAAAATGGAATTGTCCGATTGGATCAACCGATCATCTAGCTTGTATCTGCAACTGAAAACAATTATTGGACGATCGGTTATGCGGTCGAAAGCGTGCAGATATTAGAAGGCAACGTTTCTACAAAACATCCGGATCTGTACTGATCCTGCTCCTAAATATCTTTCCGAAGGTCTTGGAGGTCCTGTGCTAAAAGTAAAGCCGGAAGAAAAACAAGCCTGGTAGGGAGTTCTGTCAGATCATAAACTGGTAAGAAGATTTGATCCCCCTGGCTCGTTATCGTCAGCGAGGGCGATTCTTTGCCACCAGTGGCATATTTTCGATTACGATCAAAAGAAAATCATAAAAGCTAGGCAACCTAGTTGTAATCGCCAGAATTTAGTCATTGGCCTCCATGACTAAACTTATAGTGAATCGACGTTTATTTCCACTTAGTAAAATTCTGTATCAAATACACAAGACTAGTTTAATGTCATTCATCATTATAAAATCACCAATTCGTCGAATTAATATAAATTTTGTCGAATATTTTGATACAAATAAATTCGTAAAATTAATTTTGGACGCTTATTTATAACGTAAGTTCAATTAAAAAAACTTGCGTATTCTCTCATCTCTACACATTTAATTGGTTCTATGAAAAAGCTATCAACGTTTCTACTCCTTGTTGTGCTTCTACTGTCAGGGGCGACTTCCTTTGCCAGTCTAACTTTACTACCTGGGGGCTCTTATCTCACAAGCGTCCCGCCAAATCAAAACATAGTCTACAATGTCACTAATTCTTGCAATGACCCTAACTCGTGCAAATACACATGGACAATAACTAATGGAAACGTGGTAAGTGGCTCCCAATCTGGTGTGGGCCTGACATTCGTAACAGTTAGATTTAACAATGTTAATGGAAATGGAGGAGTTTCTGTGAGTGTTACAGATTGCAATTCTGCATGCAACAGCTCAGGGGGCGGCGGGACGGCTTCACTGACACCCGTAATTCGATATTTGGGTGCTATCGGAAATATAAAACTAAATGGGAGCGGATATAGTGGAAGTCAAAGCGTAACGTGCAATACCACAAACATCACAGTCTCCGTTGATGCCGTTACAAACGCTACGAACTATAATTGGTCAGTGCCAAGTGGTTGGTCCTTTAGTGGAAGTGGAAGTTCAATTACGGTAACGCCCTCTCTCAACACACAAGGCACAATCCAAGTCGTAGCAACAAGGAGCGATGTTAGTGACACCTATCTGTCTTCGACAGCTTCCCTCGGCATAACACGTCCTTTGCCGGTCATAAATTCTATAAGCATATCAAGTATGTTGTTGTGTAGTGGAACAACACAATCTCTTTCGGCCACGGGCACTAATCAAGATAAATTCGAGTGGGCACCTTCTGGCAATATTCGAGTGGATGGAAACGCAAGTACGCAGACCGTAAGCGGATCAGTGAACATAGGTGCAGTCGGAGCGGGCACATTTACTGTAAAAGCTTATTCGACCTCTTGCGCAGTCACTAGTACCAATTCAGTTTCCGCTACTGTAAGATATGGGCCGCCTGTTATCGGCTATCCCGTAATGACCTTAATGGATGCTGGTTCCAATATGTATCAACTTTCATATGATAATCAGTCGTATGCGCCTGTTACTTCGGTATACACAGTAGTGTCAGGGTCAGCATCAATGATACCAAATTCTAACGATTGCTACGCGTCCAGCATGGATGGGGCAACAATCGAATGCGTCTCCACTAATTCCTGTGGTAACTCCAGCGCATATAGCTTTGTGATACCACCTGCCGGCGGCTTTCTCATAAGCGTATTCCCAAACCCAGCTTCTGAAAGTTTAACTCTAGAATTTAGGAACGTCGAAATTGAGAATTTCCTACCAGAATCTATCTCTCTTATCAGTTCTACATCCCGACTTGCGGTTAAAAAAATTGACACTTCGGAAATTTTTAACAAGCAAGCCTTTACAAATGGCAAAAAGTTAAACATAGATCTTAGAGGGCTACCAAAAGGAATATATTACCTGCATATAACACCTCGAAAAGACTCCAAGCAAAAAATGGAAAAGATTCAGGTCAAAGTTGAATAATTAAAGAAATGCGCATAAAACCTGGAGCTTGCTAGGCAAGGCTGACTCCAGAATAAATCGTTGGTTCCATTTTGGCGGAGTTAAAATTCCTTCAGGTTTTTTGCCAGGAATTTTAACTAGATCTTCCAAACTTTATTTTTTTGGAATTTATTACATAGTGACAATTGTAACTTTTAGGGAAATAATCGGCAACGTTCGTTTCCCTAAAAGAATATCAAAAAATGTTAACATACGGACCAATAAATACATCCGAAACCATTATTCCTTCTTCATCCTAAATATTTAACTTTGTATGATACAATAGATTAGGCACAAAAGTCGTCGCCGTGCATTGAAATCTTTCTAGTCACCGTTCGCATACGGCACTACAACATGAACGACGCATATTGGTGCAATTTCATTCAAATTTCTCATACTGTTCTATCTAAATGTTTGGTTGACATTTGCAAAATATTACTAGATCTCTAAAGAAATAACGAATTAGTACAATATTGCCTAGGCATCAGTATCGTACTAATTCGCTATTTTTTACAGAAAGCTATAAGTTTACGAGAAAATTTAGACTGTATAACCACTGTAAATATTAGATAGTAAAAACAACTAATCTCTTACTTTTCATCGTATATGACCACTTTTAGATCTTGCCTATTATTTTACATTGCGTTAATGTTTTCTGGAAATAATTCAAGCGCTCAATTACTCGATTCTAATCAGAATAGAAAAAATTCCTATAAATTTGATCTAAGTTTGGATTTGTATAACCTTTTTGTACGCGGCAATGCAGGGGTCATGTTGCGGTATGGCCAAAAGGATGTTGGTGCGTTTAGAGTAAGGTTAAGCGGATCAACTGGCAAAACGATTAATTCGGGACAAAGTGTACCAAGTGCTCCTGTTGTTCCATTTTTAACTAGCAAATCTACTCAGTATGACGCCTCTGTCGGGTACGAGTTCCATAAGAATCGTAAAAACTTTCAACTTTTTTTTGGACCCGAGCTTTCTATCTACAGACTAGTCGGAAAAAACGAATATGCCACAGGGTACTCTGGGCCTTCAATTGGCAGGCCTGACGTCCGAATTTTGCAGACCGGCGGTTTTATTGGTGTCAAATATTTTATTCTAAAAAGGCTTTCTATTTCTTCGGAAACTCATCTAAGTTATAAATGGTCAACAACAAAAGTTTACGAGATAGATATAACTGAAAAAATGATCGGTCAAGGGGAAAGCAGATACTTGAGTTTTGATCAATTAAGATTTCTAAACGTGTCTTTCCATTTTTAAGTACAAATGGATAACTAGTTGTCCTACCTGTCATAATTACGCATTACAAGGTTGGCTAATAAAGCTGAGATGTGTTGATCACACAATATTCGAAGAAAGTTCGAACGAGTCCTTAGAGCATTTGATGACTCGTTGGCTAGAACGAGAGAAATTATTAGGCCTAACTGATCCAATCCTCGAAAGCACACGCCTCCGACGAGATACGATATAAATTATAAAAAACTGTCATTCAATGAACCAAATTTCAACTAAACGACATTTAATGTTAATAGGCAAAATTTGACAGCACAAATTCAAACGGAAAGCTATGGTGTTTAAAGCCTTATTCAAAACGCTCTAAACACCATAGCCCATCTCGAACGAACCTTTGACTGACAGCAGCCTTTTTCAGGCTTATTACAGCGAGAATTCTATCCTGTATAACTCTAAGCGACCAGTTCCTTCTTTGCAAGCCAACAGTGCAATGAGTTTTGATTCGGCACATGTGCACAAGCTAAACGGTTTGAAAGTTTACGAGGAATACTATAGACGCGAGATAATAATATGTCTTTTCTGGGGTGAAAATAAGATTCGAGAGCTTCATCGCAACCTTGACAGAGTACACACTGAGATAAAATAGCGACATATCCGAATTGGATTTATTAGAAAGGGAATACATTTTATCTTGAGCAAGAAATATTTGTATTAATAATTTGACCCTCTATCGGTTACATTAAATATTACCCTTCATGGAATTGTTCGATTTGGATCAACCGATCATCGAGCTCGTATCCGCAACGGAAAAAAATTACTGGACGATCCGTCACGCCGTTGAAGGTGTGCAAATATTCGGCGGAATCGGCTCAGGTAAGACCTCCGGCTCGGGCAGAATGCTCGCATTAAAGTATTTAAAAGTATGCGTCCGATAAAACCATATTTTAACAGATCCGCATAGTTCGTAATCTTGTTTCATGAAAAATGAGGCACAAAAGATGCGTGAACTTTACGATCAGTGGCAGGCGCAAGGCATAAGCAAACAGGCTTTTTGCAATCGGAATGGTATGGGATACCATAAATTCAATTACTGGGTAAAAAAAATCCGCCGCGAGAATGTCGCCACTGCGGCACCGACCCGTGGGTTCAGTCAGATACCGGTTCAACAACCAGATTTAATTGAGCAAAACCAACAGGCGCTGGCCGCCATTACTTTTCCATCTGGAGCACGCATAGAGTTGTTCGGATTTCTTGACGCTTCATTTATCAAGAAGCTAATTCTTTAATATGCTGGCTTTATCTCACAGCTGCCGGTACTTTCTGTACCGGAGCCCAACGGATATGCGTTTTGGCATATACAGTTTGGCTGGTCTGGTCCGGAATGAACTGGGCTTTGATCCGTCAAGTGGTGATGTTTTCGTTTTTCTAAGTAAACGGCTTAATCAGATTCGGCTCTTACAATGGGATCGGGATGGGTTTGCCATGTATGTCAAAAAACTGGAACAAGGTACTTTTGAATGGCCAAAAGGTGAAGATATATCCATCACTAGCCAGCAGTTAACACTTCTTCTGCAAGGTGTAATGCTGGATTCGGTTCGCCTGAGAAAACGATATCAACGGGTGAATTAAGGTAGAAAAATCAGGCAGAAAAAGTCGAATAAAGTACTATATAACGTTGTATACCTAGTTTTTATGCCTTATCTTCGGGTAATGGAAGATACAGCGACGGACTATAAATTACTCTATGAGCAGGCACTTGTCGCACATAAGAAGTCGCTGGATTTAATATCCGAAAAGGATGAGCAGATCCTGGCACTGAACTTTGAACTTGATAAGTATAAGCGGTATATATTCGGCAAAAAGAACGAAAAATTGCCTGCCGGTCATCTGGATACTAATCAGATTGATCTCTTTGAGCTAGGAACAAGTCAGCAGCAGCAAGAAGAACTTTCACAGCAAGCGGCTGACGTTGTAAAGGAAAAAGCTCCCGCTAAAAAACGTGAAAAGGGAGCAGGCCGAATGGTGCTTCCGGAAAACCTACGCCGTGAAATTATTATCATTGAACCCACCGAAGACATTACCGGCTGTACTATAATCGGAGAAGAAGTCACCGAAGTCTTAGACCTTATCCCAGCAGAGTTTTACGTTAAACGTTATATCCGCTATAAATACGCCCGTGCCAATGGTGAGGGTATTATCACCGGATTACTTCCAGACCGCGTCATCGACAAGGGGATTCCTTCTGAAGCGATCATTGCCCAAATGGTTGTAGACAAATATGTTTTTGGCCTTCCGTTGCACCGGCAGATTGATAAGTACAGGCGGTTGGGAGTAAATATTCCTGCTTCTACTGCCTCTGACTGGATCATGAAAGGCTGGCAGCATCTTGCCCCTTTATGGGAGCTTTTAAAACTTCTGGTTCTCAACCAGAAATATTTGCAGGCCGACGAAACACCATTGAAGGTACTTGACAGAGATCACAAAAATGGGATCCATCAAGGCTATGTGTGGATATATAATGCCCCCTGTGATAAGCTGACGCTGTTTGATTATCGGAAAGGCCGTGACCAAAGTGGCCCTAAGCAGATGCTGGAAGGGTATGCCGGTATATTGCAAGTGGACGGTTATTCCGTCTACGAAAAGCTTTTTGGCAATCATCCAGACATTCTTTTAGTGTATTGTATGGCTCATTCCCGCCGCAAATTCGTGGACGCCCTTAAATACGATAAAGAAAGATCGACTTATGTGCTTGAACTCATGCAGGTACTTTATGCTATCGAGCAGCAAATGCGGGAAGAAAAACTGGATTGGGAAGAGAAAACAAAGTTGAGACATGAAAAGTCGGTTCCGGTTCTTTTGGAATTAAAGGAGTGGATGACACAACAGCTCCCGCTGGTAATCCCCAAAAGTCCTCTTGGTCAAGCCATAGCTTACAGCTTACCACGATGGGAAGGACTGAGTGCCTATGCACTCCACGGGCAAATTGAGATTGACAATAACTTAGCGGAGAATGCCATCAGGCCATTGGCCATCGGACGAAAGGCTTTTTTGTTCGCAGGCTCTCACCAGGCAGCTGAGATGACAGCCGCTATGTATTCATTTATGGCAACATGCAAGAAAAACGGTGTTGACGAGCAGCAGTGGCTGACAGATGTGTTTGAAAGAATACAATCCCATAAACATAAAGACCTTTATCAGTTGCTTCCCAATAACTGGATCAAATACCGTTAAGTTTGAGCCGGATGGGAGGAAGGGTCATTCTTATATTTCCTCTATAAATGTTACAGTAAAAGCCATCTATCCCCTGTTTTAGAAACGGAGTTTAAAAAAAAATTTCCTCTGCGAGCTTTTAGCTCCAACGCAATTTCGTGCCAGTACGCCGCTAACCAGAACCTGCCGATTTTTCACACATACATCATCAGGTAGTTTCAAATCTCTCTACAATTACCAAATCTAAATACCCTCATCATGTTCTTTAAATGAGTCCCTCATATCACTTTTAAGTATTTTGTAAATCCAACTCCTGATCACGCAAGACTCATCAAGTTTAGAAGTATTTAATCTGTCAATTGTCTTGACCAAATCGCGGTAATCAACACGAATAAAGCTATCGAACGAAAATCCATGAAGGATATTTACATCGTCTTCCTCAAATGCATTTTTAGATGAGATATAATTTTTGTGATGAAATATAATTTGACCATCTAGGCTAGTTCGATAAGAAAACTGACCCCATCTGGAATTTTCTAAATCGTTCATGTAGAAGAAATACTCGTGCGGCATTGATGTAAAAAAGTAAAATCTATTCTTAAAAGTAGGAAAATTAAACTCAACAAACTCTTTGTAACAACGTTCCAGGTGCCTAAAAAAACACTCAATGTAGAGTTTCACTTGATCTGTGCTAAATTGGGAGTTTATGAAATTTGTAATCTCGTTCTTAGGTTTTTGTTCAAGAAATTTTTTCGATTCATTTATCGATCTGTCTGGGTAGGGCAAGTGGTGCTTTTCGATATATTGGTAGCCTCTATTAAGTAGAATTTCAATAATTTTGGAAAGCTCTTCGAAAGGTGGGAAGTCACCAGTATAATTCATCTTAGGTATAGCAATATTATGTTGAAGCGCTTCTTCAACCTTGTCGTGGATATCTGTTGATGAAATACCTTGTCTTTGGTAATAGTGAAAAGCCCTAAATCTGTATACTCTATTCAGTATATCTTGCAAGTCAAGAGGATAAATTGTCTCAAATCTAGGAATATAAAAGTCTACTATCTTCAAATCATAGCCTAGTTTGGCTGAGTAATAGTAAACTATTGCAGATACTTGCTCCATTAGCAATATGTCAGAATTATATGCGTTGAGGCGTCCTCTCTCAATAATTTCCTTTAACTTTTTGTATATTTCTTTCCTAGCAACCTTGTCCTGGTCTGGACCTAATAATGGGAAATGGCTCCCATGAACCGTATCAACTCCTAGCTCGAACATCCGACTATCATCGTAATAGTCTGCAAATGGGTTGTCTAAATTTTCATAAATAATCTTAGAGTCTGTGCTGGATTTTAAGGGATATAGTGCATATCCATCTTTTTGTAAGTTTGCAGGAAAAACAATCCCAATTTCACCATCGGTTTTTGGAATGAAAAGCTTTTTGAATATTTTAAAATTTTCCTCTAAGTAGGAATCGTATATTGAAACGTAACTTATGGCTTTATTCTTTTTGAATTTTGCGAGAGTGAGTATGTGACTTCCGCTAGCATTTTCTAAGTAAAACTTTAGAGCACTTTCGCCGATATGATTTCGATGAAAAGAATCCATAACTCTGTGGAATTCGTCATCATTAAGTTCGTGCAGTTTAAATGAGTGAAAGCAGATAACGTAATCTCTAATTTTAGAATAATAGAAAGATACATTATAAGATTCCTTGGTGCTTGATCTGGTTAATATGCTTCGCGCAAATAGGCCTTCGGGCAAAGTGTCTTGCAATGAAAAATTTAGCCTATCAAGTAAAATCTCATGATTTATGCCTTCATCACCGAATAAAGCCGACCTTTTGTACTGATAATTTATCAGTATTCTTCCGATCTCTGAAAGAATCCTAAGGCCAGATTGGACATTAATGTTTGCTTTTTCAAGTGATTGTTGCAGATAACTTTTTATCAGGTTTCTATCATCAATTTTCTCAGGCACCTGCTTGTTACTATATACGGTGCTAAATATTCGCAAGAAAAATCCATTTTTCAACTCTCTAGATATGCTTTTAGACAGATCCCCCTTAAAACCGAAAATGCTCTTATATAAAGGAACAGCACCTTCCATCTCTTCATCATTGAAATCTTCAATAAGATATCCAGGTTTGTTGCCTAGTGAGGCGATCGGGTAGTGAAACTTCCTTAGTTCTTCAAATAAGTGGGTAGGTGTCCCATTAATTTCGAGGATTGAAGTCCAAATACTTGACTTGCAGCTTATGCAAACTTTAATCTTTTCGAAGTTTTTGACATCTAGCGCAAGCTCGCTTAGTTCAATCGAAATATGAGTGTTTAAACTTTCATCTATTGCGTCAATAAATAAAAGGATATTTTTATTTAAGAATATACCCAGTTCGTTAAGCTTTTTTAAAACTAGTTCACTTTCACTTTTACTGGAAAAAAATCCGTTTAAATCCTGAGCTATATGCTCGACAGGCGATTTGTTGATGATGGCTGCATTATAGAAAAAGACAAAAGTGTCTTCCACGTATTGAAGTGCAAGCGAACATATTGCATTTGTTTTGCCAACTCCTGCCGCGCCAACTAGTCCGAAAACTTTCGCCTCAGATTCGATGAACCTCTTAAACGACGATTGCAAATCTTTTCTTTGGATGACGAGCTCTTTTACAAATTTTGAGGTGAGAGTGTCAATACCGCCTACGATCGGGCCCATGCGATCCTGTACTTGTTTTTTGCAAAAGTGTCTCAAATTTTCATCAGAAAAGGAGATGAATTTTTTGAGCGCATCGTATCTTATTCGCAGTTCTTCATCGGTTGATAGTGTTGAACCATTTTTCCAAAAGTCAGAATGCTCTGAAATCCTTTTCCCGGTAATTTCTAGCCTGGATATCGAGTCGAATATTTTTGTTGATTTCCCGGTCGTGATAATAGTAAACGGTGCAATATTTCCTTCAAGGATCCTTGCATATGAAATTCCTTGATCGATATCATCTTGTGAAATTTCGATTGAATCACTTTTTAATTCGATGATGAAAAGATTCTGATTATTTCTTTTGCAGAGGATGTCGTAGCGCCCCTTGATGATATGCTGGTTTTTCCCTAATCTAACAGTAAACGACTTTTCTAGTGAAATTTCAGAAGGATCAAAACCTAGGTCGTTTAAAAACGGTAAAAGTACCTTTCCTCTAATTTCCTCTTCGTTCATTTTTAGCTTGATTTTCGTCAGATATTGGAAAGCGATTTCGCTGATTGCAGTTCTCTAATTTCGCCCTTTCTCGGCTTAGTTTGAAGTGACTTTATTGTCAATTCTATTTATCTCCCCCCAGTTCGAAAACGCTACAAATTGCGTCCTTCGTGGATCTTCGGGTTGCAGGTAGTGTCTGTCATGTGGCTTAGAGTTTGTTTAAAAACGCAATTTATACAAATCCGCTGGGAAGTGCTCAGATAACTTGCAGGTACTGTGATGCAATTTACCGGGTGAGGTTGGTTGGAGTAACTCCGAACAAGGCGCACTCTGTATTGCCTACGATCTTACGGTCAGTAAGTTGCGTCTCGACGGTGTGCTTCGCGACCGTTTTGTCTTTAAATTAGTCGCATTGACCTCTTCTGGCTTATGAGAATCGATATAGATTCCATGCAACCCTGAGTGTTTAGCACATCGAGCGGTAAATAGTTGATCGAGAAAATACCATCTGCCGAGCGTCAATTTCGAATGTGATCGTTATTAGTCGGCTCGATTAGTTTCAAAATGCCATCTAATTTTTCTTTTTCAGCCTTATCAAAACCAAAAGCAGTGTTCCAAAGTCCTTTTTGTTTGAGGGTCAATCCGTAGGTTGGAGATTTGATGGGACTAAATCCTAAAATAAGATCCTCTTTCTTCATTCGTGCCTCGGGATTCCTTGATAAGATTTTCTGAAAGACTCGTTCATCTGCAAAGCAAATCGAAGGGATTGGACTTTCGTTCACAAGCGAAACCTTGATCTTTTCAATCCACCCATGCCTTAAATTCACTTTTTCTGGAACCATGCAGAGAGCTACATATTTGTAGCCGAAATGTTTAGCCAGATTCCGTGCAAGAATGTGGTCAATGTGATAGCCCGATGGAACAGTCCCTAACAGTTTCACTATAGGATACTTATAATTCCGATAATTCACATCGACAAAAACATAGAAGATTTTGTGCTGGTCGTACGCCACAAAAGCATTTGCCGGGTTTATATTGCCAATCTTAAAGCATTTGAAGGTTGTCGCAGTAGAAATGTCTCTTATGGTATTTCCAGCAATGACGGTTGCTTGCGGCGATAGACTGTCGAATTCACTGGCAATCCAGCGTAATTCCCCGGGTGGAAGGATCTTTACAAGATTTAATTGAAATTTATGATGGATTTCTTCCAAAGCTATTTAAACAATAGTTATCAAATGATGTCATTCTTTACCTACCATAAATCCGTATATCCTCTGAGGTGTCGGTAGTGATTCCACGCATTAAATCGAGCCGATTCGCACACCAGCACACTAACATTGATAGGAGATGCATTATGTTTGTCAGGAACCGTTGATAATCCTGGTGAAATAGGTTCTCATTTTCGCCGATCCATATCCAGCGAGGAACCTTATCCGACACAGGTTCAGCCACGATATTGTCGCCGGAAGTTGCTTTTCCGGGACCAAGAAGCATGTAAAATTTGCCGTCAACTTCAACCTGAGTCATATAGCCCATTCCCCTTAAAACTATCACATCTTGTTCACTAATCTCCTCAGACCAACCCATAGTTGGTCTCGAATGCCTGTCTGCAATCGAGCCCTCCCAGTTCCCATGAATGACCCTGAGCCTATCACGTTCACTCCAGACGTTGGACTCCTTGTGGTCCTTGATATCAATAAAGTAGGCTATCGAATCAGTGAATCTAACGAATAAAGCGACCCCGTCTTATTGATTAATATGTACTCGATCATGACAGCGAAATGGAAGGGATTTGGCAAACATGTCTGAATAACTTTTTGAACATATTTCCACAACGCCTCCTCATGTATTAGCGAGTAATGTTCAAAAATCCTGGAACTTTTGATACTACAAATGTGAGGCAATAATACTTTATTTAAATATCTAAATCTCGGAAAGTGCGTCCAAAAATTTGAGGAGGCAACGATTGCGATTCTAAATGATCCTGTTTGCGCGGCAGCTCTATGGCCGTCCATAAACTGAATAAATTCCCAATGCCTTTTTTGCACCAATTTTTGACGAAATCAAACGTCGTGTTGATTGGATTTAAGTATTTGTAATACAACATGTTCAGTAGTTAAACATCTTGAATTTAATTGGTAACATGTCGAATTTTGCTCTTCTAAACAATACTATCATGATGGAAAACAATGTCACGTGGCATCTGGGTCTGGAGACTCCAAGTCTCAAAAGTGCAGATGGCCAAAGATCAATTCAGAGGTGTGTCATGTTGGATCGCCCCAGGGATGTCGACACCAGGCAAATCTGGCATCCTTCCAAACAGAACAGGCGAGATAGAAATACAACCGGAGACGAGAAAGTCATTTTGATGGTCAGGACTGACCCAGTCTCTGTTGAGATGATGTGCAATGAAGATTAGTAATGAAATCCTAATTGATCTGTTCGAGCGAAGGGATAAGAAGCGGAGGAAGATTCTCTATGAGCAGTACGCCGAACTGTTGCTCACCTCACTTTCGGCTTATTTTGTCGCTGAAATGATTAGTGTGGAGTTGGGTATTCCTAAACTGATCACAGTAGACGACGTCCGCTATTGCCGATTTTACTTTCGGAGTAAACAGACGCGGCGCGCAATCATTCAAGTAGAATTTGAACAGCTTCTTCCTTCATCAGCCCACGAACCTAGAACGCATTGTACTCAGCAGAGTAATGTGAAAGATCCTGGTGCGCTTAGCTGGTCCGATCCGGACACAATGAACATGCAAGACAATATTATTAGAAAAACCAAATTCGGAAAAACAGATGAAACGTAAATTCAATTTAATACTTCAAGCCAAAGGCGGTGTCGGTAAGAGCTTGCACACCTATTTACGTGCGTTGGCTGAAAAAGATAAGACTTCGCTCTTTGTAGATTTAGATAGTTCCACACAAACCTCCACTCGGCAACTGGCCTTTCTTGGTGACGAACGGGTGGAGACCATTTCGCTGATCGACAACCGTGAGATGTTGGTCAGGGACATTTTTATTGGCTACATCGAAAGTTTAATGCAGGCACCATTCGACGAGTTCTTTATGGACTTTGGGGCACCAGAGAGTGAACAGTTTCCAGCCCTTGTTTCCAGAGACTTGGACTTCAAGGAATGGTGTGACGAGGTAGGTGCTGACGCTGTGTTCCACATTATAATCGGTGGTGGCGGAGCATACCGTGCGAGCGTTGATTATTTGCAAAAAATGATCGGAGTTCTTGAAGGGAAGTTCCGGATTTTGGTCTGGGAGAATGTATTCAGTTTCCGGCAGTTCTCACGGCTGTCAGAAGAATTGGCTAATAACTGCGCTGCACTCGGGTTGGAACACATCAAATTTGGTGATTTCGAGGCGAACTCTCTGCTCGGAAGCCAGATTTTGGATGGTATCAGGAATGGAATTCCTTTGGAAAATTATGGGCCTGGTGCGAGACTAAGGTTGAAAAAAGAAATCCGAGAAAGTTTTTGCCATGCATAGAAGAACCGAGCTCAATCAGATTAAGGGAAAGTACGGGCAGAAATACGCCCAGGAAATCGACGACTGGTCCGCTTTGTTGCTAGCCGAGGTCGAGGAACACTTCGACCGTATCAAAGTGGATGTCTCCCAGTCTATTGACTCAATTGAAAAAGCAGCAAATGCAATCAAAAGCAATCAGCGTCCGGTCCATTTTTCCGACAAACGACAAGCCTTCTATTATGGCTTGGCGCTTAGTCTTCCATGGTCGATTGTTGCGATGGTCACATCAATCTTCATCTTTTGGCTAGTAAAAAATGGGCAGGAATACCAGGCACGGAGACAGCTTATTGGCGTTTACAAAAATGCACCGGATTACAGGCTGTTGATGCAAAACGGAAAGATCGTGCAAGAACAAGGGGGGAACTTCCTAGAGCTTCGACCCAGAGAAGCAAAGGGTGACGTGTTGATTGGAAGGGAGTATATTTTTGACGGCAAAGGCAAACGGGTTCTTGTCCCATTAGGAAGAGAATAGAATTCGAAAAACCTCGAAATGATACTTTTTAACATTTTCGAACAAAGACAAACAAACACAATCATTTTCGGGAACCACGGTGGTTTTCTCCACAGCCAGTTCTCGCCGGTACGTCGCGAAAAGCTCCGACCGGCGAGAACTGGCCAAGGGAAACCCCTGGACCCCGCTATTCGCCTATCGTCTCATAGCTTAATTGTAAAAGATTTTATGGAAAACAAACAGAAAGGTCGGCCTCCGAAAGAGGAAAGGATTGCGCGCAGGAATCACTTTTCTGTGTGGGTCACCAAAGATGAAAAAGCAAAAATTAACCAGCTCATCGAGAAGAGCGGACTTTCAGCAAGTCAGTTTTTTCTAACGCTGGCTCTGGATACCCCTATTAGACGACCTCAGAGGAGAACATTACCGGCAAGAACTGCGGACATGATTCGGACGCTGGAGCAACTCAGTGGTATAATGTCGCTTGCGGTTTTGAAAACGAAGGATTATAAGATGCAGAGTCAACAATGGATGAAAAGCAGTCAGAATGTTCGGCTGCTTTCTCAAATCATTACCCAGTGGGTTTTTGAAGATTTTGAGATAAGAACCTTTCACAAGGCGCTCAACAATGTCAAGGAGTGGATGCAGAATTTGAGGTTGTATATTCAGCGTACGTTACCTGACTCTCAAAATAAGAAAAGCATTATTGACACCACGGAAAATTTGTTTTGCCATGTTAGAGATCTGCTTCTAAAGTATGAAGCTTACTACCAGCCTAATGAAACCGTCGAGCAACTGCAGGAATGGGAATCGAACGACTTGAATTATCCGGATCGGATTCATCGGATTATTGAGGAAAAGTTGACAACAATGATTAAACGCCTTGACTTATGATCGGAAAAGCGGGCCTAGGAAATTACGTGAAGGGCATATTAAACTATTGTTACTATGAAAAGGAGCTATCAGCGAAACAGTTGAGGGACGTAACGATCAATGACGTGCGTGGGGAGCTCGTGTACATTCAACACCTTGGGATTAAGATTATGCCCGATAGCAGGCTTGACTTGGAATACCTGGCGAAGCAGATGTTGGATAACAGGGATAAAAATAGAAATCTCGACAAATATGTTTGGCATCAATCGTTTAGCTTTCCTGATGGTGAAGATCCACCGAATGAAAAACTTACTACATTGGCGCTGGAGTTTGCAAGGGAATTTGGTTTTGTCGAGAATCAACTTCTTGTATTTAGACACACTGATACCAGGCACAGCCACATCCATATTGTTGCTAACAGAATCAACTACAACGGAAAAAATACCGCCGACCATTTTAAAAACTATGCCCGCACAGGCAAGTTTTCAAGGCGGATGGAATTGGAACTTGGACTCGCTATGACTGCTGATATGAGATTAAATCAAAAATCAATGCAGCAAATCGACCCTCAGGATACTGCCGTAGTCAAGCTCAAGAAAATGATCGACCAAACTCTGGCGAAAGTATCCTCATTGGATGAGTTTGGAAAGCAAATGCAGTTGCAGGGTTTCAAAACGTATATCGGGAGAGGTATTGCCTTTTTTAACACTCGTAATCGGATGAAAGTGAAAGGTTCAGATTTAGGCCGGAGCTATTCGTTACAAAATCTTGAAAAACGAATAGGCGTGGAGGTGACGAATGTTTTAGTGCTGGGTAGACATCGTGGAAAGACGAAGGGGAAAGGTCAGGGGTTGAGTATGTAACAAACTGTAGCAGAGTCCCAAATTACGCACACTTTTTAGTCAGTGCAACGAAAGTTACGAAGTAAAAAGTGACGGCTGCAAAGTCTCCGGCTATTTACCGCGGCTAGGCGCCCCCGGCTCTCGCCGCTCCTTAAACCGCCTCCCGACTTTGCACCCAAGGGGCAAGCCCCGTCACTTTTTCTCCGATTGAAGCAGGCGATTGCCCTGAGCACAATGCCGGGCCACGAAACTTCAAAGACTTTCAATTATGAAATCATCAGAAAAGACGCCAAGGATTTACGTGGGGACTTACGGAATGTACAACAGCGGGTCACTTTTCGGTACATGGTTTGACCTGACAAATTATGACGACGCAAAAGAGTTTTACATTGATTGCTACGAATACCACCGGAATGAGTTTGATCCGGAGCTCATGTTTCAAGATTGGGAAAATATTCCGGACTTTTTGATTTCAGAATGCAGTTTGGATGAGAACGCCTACGATTATTTCCAGGCCTTAGACGAAATGGACGGAGACACGGCTGATGCTTTCAAAGTTTATTGTGAACAAATCAGCAGCTGGCCCGGGAATGGAAAAGTACTAGACGAGGAGGTCGAGAGTTTTCAGGAGAGCTACCGCGGCTACTTTGGCGGATCGATGAAGGATGCGAAAATAGAGTATGCTTACCAGTACGTTGAGGAGATTGGAATGTTGGCTGATGTGCCTTCGGTACTTGAACGCTATTTTGATTATGAGGCTTTTGCTCGGGATTTGTTTCTTGAAGGGTATACAGAGGTGGATGGGTATGTGTTTGCTGACTATTGAGTTTTCATGGCGAGTTAACCGACGATCGACGGTTAACTCGCTATAAATTAATGTCTTGAGTCCTTGTCAATGTGATCAAATCCAGCATGAGTCGTGTATCATGGAAGGTAACTTATTTAAGACTTGAACTACTTGGCTAGCAAATGATTGACGTGCGCGTTTCAATCCCTCGCTAAGTCCCATTCATATCTAGGAAGAAATCGTTTCAATACACGTTCCCGTTCAATTGCCGCCACAACCGCGTTCGTCAAGACGACTGATTTCGTGTCGACAGTTGCTTTAATTTTTGCAAGACATTCTCTGGCGATGTATGTAGAGGATACGATGCTTTCAATGGTCGTGATGGCTTATTAAAACGACTTTCACTAGGTTTAGGATCGCATGTAAAAGAATCGGATCTCGCCTGCATTGTTATCTGGTTTCACGAAGAAAATATACAAGTTCTCAAATTCTTAATGTTACGTCGATTTTCCAGTTTATCAACCGTTTAATAACTTTAAGATATTTTCCACGTATCATACTGGGTTTTGTATATGGCTTGAGGGATATTTGCGACTCAACTGCTCACCTCAACAGTCCTATGAAATTTATTTATCTATTCGTCTTAAGTGTCTTGCTTACGCCTGTCTGCGCATTCGGACAAAATGCACTATTTGATGCACTAGTTTTCGTGCCTAGTCAGAAACAAAAAGATAAAATGCCCGGTAATGCACCTGGCGGTGGGAACCAGAATGAGGCTAAAAATCTTGTTAGTGACGTGTCCTTTAGAAAAATTTTTATGCGGGATTTCGCCACGGTGTCAGGAACTAATAACCTACCTAATGGGCAATTTACTTTGAAGCTTAATAAGCCGGAGCTCGAATTTGGTCAGATATTGAGGTGGTATCCGAAAGGCCGCAGCCAGACTATTCCACTGCTGAGTTTAAAACCTTACATCTCAGTTGGTTCTAATGACGATGAGGATTTTATTGTCGCGACGACTTCAAAGTTTGACCCGAAAGTGGGCGTTGGTGGTCGGATAATTTTTATCCCACAAGCGCTAAGTAGTGATACCTACTATTTTTTCAAGAGATATTCTGGCGATCTAAAGACTCGAACATTCGTTGACAAAAACGATTTGCTAAAAAAGGAATTAAAAGAAAAATATGAAGGCCATGCAATTTCAACTGCGACCGTAGATGCGGAGATTTCGGTCCTGGACACTCAATTATTGACAAGTCAACTTTTACTGCGTTTCCAGCAAAGTCCTAACAAGTTTTTGGTCGACGTAACTTCTTCGTCAATCCAGCTTATCGAAACTAGTACTGGGCAATTGCTTACTCTCAATCTCGCAGAAATTAAAAAGCTATTAATATACAAGCATTTGGATTTCAATGAATTAGATAGCATTTCCGATGCGGGTAGCCAATCTATTGGCGTAACATTCGGAACTTCTATTACCACATTTCCTATTTCTAGCTTGTTTGACGACGTGGTTACGCTCACAAAGGCCATTCCTGAACTTAAACGCAAGAGATTTGCAAAAGCTGAGGAGAAGGTTAAGTTGGACGAACTTCGTATCGGTACGAAAAAAGAATTGAAAAAATTTCTGGAAGACACGGTCTATGCGGCAGAAAAGGATGCTCCCTGGACTAAGCGAATACTTTTCTGGTTGGCGCTTGACATAAACGGCCGTAACCAATCCGTGAACATTTTTAGGCAGGACACAGTGCAGGAGAATCAGCTGTTTCGAAAGAATGTTTTCGGGCTTTCGGCCAACATTGCTTCATTTACTAAAGAGTGGGCTTGGAAAGCTTCCGCCACTTTTGACCGCAGTACAATTAACAAGTTTTTCGATGATACGCCAAAAACATTTATGACCGAGTCCCCAGTTGCAAGTGGGGCTTATAAGGTTACAAAATCGATGTCTGCCTATGACGTTAATAGTTTGAGTGAGGCAGACTTTAATACTAGAGTGAAAACGAGCATATGGACAGTTGAGGGTACTTTACTGTATGGAGAAACTAAAAAGTATGGAATAACAGCGAATTACACTATAAAGGCAAGAACCAAGGAGGCGAATTTAAGAGCTGGTCTAGTTCTCCCTGTCATATTGGACGACGCAAAGGGCGAACAAAGTAATATTATCTTTGAACTCGTCATTCCTGATATTCATGCAAAAAAGGAGGAAAATGCCTTTAAACAGCAGTTTGATGGAGAAACTCCTTGGAAGCGGGGTTATTTCAACATTAAAGTTGCTATTCCAATCAACCTTCTGACATCCATATAAATATTGCAATTGGAGGAAGTGAAACATATTGAACCTATTCCGGGAAAACGGGCCGCCAACAGGTACGGAGCCCACAGCGATTTTAGTGCTGAGGAAGCAAAATCTCCGACTTGGTATTGAGTCGCTCACTAAGACAGTCTGAGATCCGTCAAATTTTTAAGATGTTCAAAATACATATTTATTTGATCATAAACCTGCTTAACCTTAACGACGTAAAATCTTAAATTTGGAACTTGCCTAACCTGACACCAAGTAGGTCGTAACTATTTTTCTAATAGGTCATTTACATCGCATTTATAATCAGAGTCGCTGTGGCTCCCGAAGTTAGCGTTATCGATAGAGGTCTCAGGTATCTGAGTGGAACGCTGGCAGATAAATTACCTCGTACCCCAACATAATAGGTCATTGCCTCCAAGCCTTCAAATGTGAGTTCACCTCTATCATTGGTCGTTTTTTTTCGAATATAAGTTGAGGCTGCGGGACCATCTGGATCGTATATTGACTTAGCCTGGCTAAAACTACTGAATAGGTAGACATCGACGCCTTTTAATCGATTAGCAAAAGAATTACTAGCATCTATTACAGTAATGACAAGGCGCGCGTTTGGAATATTGGGCCGAAGTGTCAGCGTTGTTATATCCGACGGATCTTTGTTTTGTTGTGTTACATCGTCGTCGACAGTTACCGACACCTGGTCCGCATAAAATGTATCTTTGGATGTTTTGAGCCGTCCAACTACGAAGAAATTTCCTTCCAGGAGATTGTAGAAAAATGCTATCCCTTTCGAGTTAGTTGTCGATCGTCTTACAACTCCATTGAGGCCGGAATCTTTTATCGACAATGCTTGTGCTTCATTTTCAAACAGAAAGATTTCAGCATCTTTCACTGGCTGGTTGGAAGGTGTGGGACCTAGCAGCTTTACTTTTAAGATGCCTAACGGGTATTTGGGATTCAAGACCAACGCCGTTGTCCCGTCCCCATCCTTCGGTAATGTGCTCAGGTCAAAAGAACCCAGATAGGAAATTCCAAGCGTGTCAAATTTAGCTATAAGATACATCCCCTTTTTTTTTGGCTGATGACTTAATGTGAAGCTGCCGTCCTTCGCGACGTCTGTCTTGAACAAATACGGTTCTGCCGTGTCGTTGTTTGCCAGGTAAACAGTGCCGCTGGAAACAATCTTTTTGGGGTTTTCCATGAACCGGTCTTCAATCCAAACCTTCCCTTTAATGGGTTTAGCTTCATAGGTGAGCGCGTCCTCGTTACATCCGGCCAACGCAAAAATCAAGCAAATCAGGTATTTATAAGTCGTTTTCATGTCTAAATTTTTATTAAAAGAGCTTAACCAGGCTTGTTACCACACTCGGATCAATGCTAACTCCGATAAAAAGGAAAGGTTTGAGTCGTTCGTATTGGTTTTGGATTGAACCGTTTTGAAGTTCATATCTTTTTGGAAAAATGAAGTTTGCACCGGCCTGCCAGCTCAAACCAGGAGTAATGTCGCTGCCTGCCCCTAGGTAATAATTCCGCAAAAACTGATGCCTCACACCCAGACCGCCTGTCACGAAAAATGTATTCAGGAAACTATTTCCCCGAAGTGTGTTCGCTTGCCTAAGCGTTGTGTGAACCACTTTTGATATTTTTTTTCCGAGTTTGTCCCCTGGCAAAATACCTGCCTTGACACCAAACTTATTGCGGATCAGTTTTGACGTTGCCTGGTCCCGGGCCGTGTTGGTTTGCCAGGGATACCACTTAACACCGGCGAGTATTTCAAAACTGTCAAAATCAGTTCCGGACCTAAATGTTCCGGTAGTATCGTTAAAAACGGAGGCTGCTCTATTACCGGGGACATAGGCTATTCCCACAGCGGGAATCCATTGGTCAAGAAGGTATTTTTTAAATGTACTTTTAAAATCCGGCTTCTTTCTGCCATTGATATATCCCTCGTATGTCACCTTTTTAGAAGAATTCAATGTGTCGGTCGGGAAGAGTAATTCGGTGCGGAATGCGGGGGTCAGGTCATCTTCCAGATCAATGGAAAGTGGGGGCTTGGTTTGGCTGAGAAGCCAATGAAGCTGGTACTGGCACTGCATATATTCAGCAACTAATTGGGAATAAATCAGATAGTGGTCCACTTTAAAGCTATCATGTAATTTCTTTACATAAACAGCCTTATTGATTTTCATTGAATCATACTTTATTGTGAATGAGTGAGCTGTTGGTGGAATCGTACGTGAGGTTCGCAGCCTCGGTTTGGTCCAATACGGGCCTGCATTGGTCAATAAATTCGCGGCCTGTAGCGAAGACACTGATTTCACAGCCGTAGCGATTCCCCCTGCGAGTTGCTCAATGGTTTCGTTGAATTTGGATTTTGGTTCAAAGGGGACTTCCAGTGTTTGTAAGGTGATCGTATCACCGGCAGGCACATTGTGAACCAGGACCGCAACCTGGTCCATTTCCGCAACCATTGTCGGTAGTTGGGATTTTGAAGTACGAAATCGGAACCGATCTGCCGCATCGTAGTGATGCATCCAATTGATGCTCGCTGGTTTAGAAGTGACCCAGGTGTATTTGTAAATAGCTTTGCTTTTGACTGAGTGGGCCGCCAGCCACTTTTTATAGGACGATTCAAGCGAGATTAATATCTCTTTTCTTTCCCTGAGTTTATTCAGTTCATTCGTAAATAACTCATGGTCCGATAATGCTTTGTCATAGCCTAACTTCTCCTCTTTACAACAGTCGATATAGGCCTGAAGAACTTTTAGCTTCTGTTCCAGCAGTGTTATGTCCTGTTCTACCTTGTATTTTATTAATGCAGGGTCGGCAATGATAAAGGGGTTTAATGTGATATCGCCACCGGTATACCAAAGCCATGACTTGATCCATACGCAGTTTTCTGTCATCACCTTATCGTAAAAACTTCGGATCACAGCAAAGGAATCGTAGATTTTAACTAGCTCGTTAGCAACCTCAATATTAAATACGGATGAATCTTTTTTTTGTGGGCAGGAAGCGCAGAGAGTATCGGGAATAAATTTTACTTCCTCTTTTTTCATTGTATAAAAATAACGGAGACTATCTGCGGACAGAAGCGCGTTTATTCGAGGCGCGGATTTAATGACCGTTTCCGCCAGACTTTTCAAAACAATGTCGTATGAAGCCGGCCATCCTTTATAATATTTTCGGGTTTCATCTAAGTGGGAAGCAATAATCTGGTTGTCCAGCTGCTCTCGCTTGACAGTTTTACTGAAGATCAAATAGCCGTTCTGTACTGAACTATTAAACTCAATTTCAGACTGAATACCTTCACCTTGCTTCTCACGAACAGGTAAGAATGGTGTCTTGCCTTCGTGAGTCAATACTATGCTGCCCTTTTTGAATGCAATGTCGGATAACGGTTTGTAAATGATTGGTTTTATGGAGTTGTATAATGAGTCTTTCCAATTGGCTTCTCTAAAAGTGCTTCTCAGCCACTGTCCGAATTCATTAATGTATTCCGTAGGCAGCAGCTCGTAATAAGATTCAATTGTCTTATAACTTTTTAGGCTGTCATGAAGCTGCTCAATACCCTTTGTCAATCTGGACGATTTTAACCGGTCCGGAATTGTGACAGAGTCGCCAGGAATCATTACTGACATTTCCGGTATCGAGCTAACTTGAATTTTACCTTTGGAGTCGAGCAAAATGGTTTGGACGGAATCTGTTTTGTTCTGTGCAAAGGCGGTGTAGTGCCACAGGCAAAGAACTGCGAGAATGGAGAGAATTTTCATTGAAATAAAAGTCAAAAAGTGATAGAAATTACAAGTGGATTTCCTTCTCTGCGTATATCTTCCGCATCATCCGTAAATCATTCGAAAACCAATCATTCATCCAGTTGTTGTAATGTGAATGAATTTCAATGATATCAGATTTAAAAAGCTTTAACTGCCCAAGCAAATAGCCGCACATCATGCCACTCATGATGGCTTTTAAAACACCTTTTGAGGAAATCGGGTCAAGTGTAAATGCAGCATCGCCGATCAAAAAATGGTTGTCGCGGGAAACGTTTTCGGCAATGCGCCAGGTAACATTTGCTGCCTTAGGCGGTCCGGTTGGTTTTAAGTTTTGCAGGCATTCCGGCAGCCAGTTTTTAGCTATTTTGTGGTTGAGTGGATAAAGTCGGTTCCAGCTCACGAGCTTCTCCGAGATCCTGGAAACCCATACCCAGCCATTGGTATCCCAGATAATCCGGGGAGTTGTAAAGGAGCTGGAATCTTCGGTTTGCACGTAGCCGTAATGGACGAATAGTGGGAGTGAAAAGTTTTGATACCTGATATTCAATTTTTTTGGCAGCACCGCATTTCTCCCCGAAGCGTCAATGAAAAAGCAAGCATTGAAGTTTCGGGAATCAGTAATGACCGTTGCAATGCCTGCAGAGTTTAGCACAACATCGATCAATTTGGAGCCGGGATAGAATTTAGCACCTAAGGCAATTGACTTAGTCAGTAAAAGTTGATCGAAAGATCCACGAGGAAATTGAAATCCATCCCAACTACCTTCACTATTGTATAAATCCAACTTAGCTGTCTCCTGGAATTCGGTTATAATTCCCGAATGTCTCAGGAAGGAATACTTTTCAATTTCTTCCCAAACACCCAATTCCTTCAAAAGCGGCTCGATACCCGGATGCAATGTTTCCCCAGGAGCTGATCTGGGGAAACATTGCTTATCCAATATGGTAACCTCAAGACCGACTTTCAAAAGTTGAATTGCGCAGGAGGTGCCAGCAGGGCCGGCTCCAATTATTAAAACTTGCAAGGGATGAACTGGATTGACTGAAAGTTATATCGGAAGTGTTGATCTTCTTTCCACATTGAAAGCGATATCCGCATTCTCTTTCCAGAAAATGAAAGTATCTGAAATCTGGCAGGTGTATGATTTGGCAACTGCTGTCCGCAAACGTTTCCTTTCATTTGATGGCCTCGCCACGCCTTTTATGGCTGCAAACTGAAAGATATATCCTTCTCCGAAAAGTCGCAGGTCCGCCCTACTATCCTCAGTCTCCCAATCCGCAATTTTAGCGACAACAATGAGTTTCAGCGGGGTTTGCTCGCTTCCAGCATTGCTGACAATATCGGTTTTAGGCGGTAGTACTGAAATACAATTTCGCAATACCGTCATACGTCGGATCCATTCTCTCGCATCTACTTCGCACAGTTCTTTTAGAGAAATCTCACCATTCAAAGCGTTTGCGGTATAGTCGGATCTTTCGAGACTAGTATGGTTGACGAAAGCAAAATTACCCTCGAAAAATGGCCCTTGCTCTCCATCCCAACCCAAAGTCTTTTGAACCTTTCCCTGCTGAACCAGCGGATGATTGGGGTGATAACCTAATTCAGAATCCAGCATCGGAAAAGATGTAGAGCCAGAAAGGAAGGTTCGCGAGGCATCAGGAGCGACCGCCGGCCAAAAGGAATTTAATGCAGCACATAATTTAGAGTCTTCTGGAAATGGGCTTCCCAAACCAAAAGAACTGAAAAATGGGACATTAACCGACCGGTCACCCACCAATGACACGTCCCAACCCGGAGCAAAGACACCACTTGCGCCGTCTGGTAAAAAGGTTACCTGCTGATTTCTTCCATCCATTGTTGCATTGGAGCTCGGTAATACCCCCATACCAACGAGCGCGGTTGTGGTGGTCAGGTTACCGGGAAGAGGAAATGCTGGCTGTTTTTTTAATGGATGTTCGATCAGAGGATTTACTGGAAGCCTGTTTTCACTTAAAGGTTCCGGACCTCCCTGAGCAAAGTGAGCTTTGATGTTGAGTCCGTTATCTTTGAGCCATTTATTAATTTCCGCCTGATCGCATAGTGGGAAGAAATCCGGTGCGGTGACCAATGAATAAGCAGGAAGAATGCGATCCGTCAGGGGTGGTGTTCCCTCAAATTCCGGAACCAGGCAGCCGTCGCAGGTTTGATCTGTAAATTGGACCGCCTGATATCCTCCATTGGCAACCTTCCGCAAAAAATCTGTATTTACGCCGAACTGGTCGGAAAGATTTTCAATCGAATTGTCAGGTTTTAATTCAAAACGAATATTAAGATATTCCGGCCCCATTCTCACATTTCCTTCAAGTGGGATCTGGAACGACGTGGAAAACCTGTTATTGCCATCATTTGCAGGAACAACGAAGCTGACAATTCTTTCTTCCTGAACGGCCATGCGGACCAGGTGATCTGAATGCAGCGGAATTACTAACGAGGAAGCACCTGTATTTTTAAGATTAACGAGTTGATTTCCAGCCTTAGAGCTAAGGAAAAAGGGGGGTTTGTCAATTTCAAAACCTTCATTACCCTGCGCGTCTACAAATGAAAATGTCCTTTTTAACTTCTCCGAAACGTGGTTTTCCACATATCGGAAAGGAGGTATGTTGATATTCAGGATACAATCGGCTCCCGGAAAAATTTTGTGCACAGGAAAGATATAATTCAGATTATCCAATGTGCTTCCGGAAGGGAGCATTACCTCTTGCGCTTGCTTGGCTTTTCTTTTACGGGCTATAAAAACGCCATAACGTGCCGGTAATACAGGAATTTTATCTTCGCCATCCGCAGGGATTGTCCAAAATGTCCTTCTGGATGGCACATAACAAAATTCTGTTGTCCCTATCCTGGCTATTCCAGTCCTTGAATAGACGAAATCCGCGTAACGTCCGTTGGTCGTCCTTGTACCGGTCCTATACTGGTAGGCAAAAACCGCAATGGTTAGCTCATCTGGCGGGACATTTATGTCAAAGAATGTCTTGTCCCGTATAGCAATTCCTGAGGTAGCATGGTTGGCCGAGAAAATAAAATTCTCTAATACATCCAGTTCTTCAAGGGTAGGATAGGCATCTATGTCATCGACGATCGAATTCCCAGGCCCGGGATGCACATTCGGGCTGCAAAATGCGTGAAAAAGGAGGCTCTTGCACGGGATATAAGGCTCAATTGCCCGGCGTCCGGATGAGATAAAATCTTCGAACCCCGATATGTTGCGATCAATCGCGGCTGAAATATCCTTGTAGATCTCCTCTTCCAGGTTTGGAGCTTCGATATTAAGACCATGCCTTTTCAAAAGCGCCGTCCAACCGAACGGCGCCAGTCGCTGGCAGATTTCTGATAGTTGTGTTAGGGATGACATTGTTTACAAAGTTGTGAGTGGAAATTTCCCTTTATTTTCTACTGAACAATTTCAATATCCGTGATATTTGCCACTACTTCACTACCGACAAAAATCTCAATCGAACTGTACTGGTCCGTCGTAGTAAGATTTTCTTCAAATCTTATTTCTTGAATATCTTGTTCGAATTCTGCATCAACTTTGACAATTTCCAATTGCAGAATGGACGGATTTATTCCTTGTGGAATGCGTTTTTGAAGTATAGCCACCTTTACTTCCTGGTGCATTTTTATCTTGGCAGTTACGCTCAACGTACCACCCGCCGTAGGTTGAACAGGTTGTAGATTGATTGTGGCACGCCAGTCAAATGCGTCACCAATCGGGTTTATTTCGTCCACGAACCTGACCAGATCTGCCAGCGTAAAGCTTCCTGATCCTGGTGCTCCCAGCGTTGGGGTCCATTCCGGTTTCCGTGCAAGGAAGGAGCTGGAATCTGCTTCAAGCAATCCAATGAAAACCTCAGCAAGAATTCGGCTCCCTACCTGGCCGAGCCGCTCACTGTTCCCCTGAATTTCGGCCTCTTTCAGAATATAATACCAAAGTGGTGTTTCTAAATGCAAACCATGCGCGGCAGCTACTTCGCCATCGGGGCCAGTAGCTATTTGCTCAGGTGTCAATGGCGTGAAGCCCATAAGCCTCGCAACACTCTGACCAGGAGGTAATCCCATGCTGCTACCGCGTTTGAGGTTTCTGACAGCAAGGCTTCCTAATCCCGGAATCTGATGCAATTGAGGAATAATCAATGGATTAATCCCACGGCTGAATTCCGGCAGTATCTGAGGGTCAATTTCCAGAAACTGCCTCCAGTCGATGATCCAGTCACTGGGTATAGGGACGCTGGTTTCCGCATTACGTGTTGACAATCCGCTAAACCGAAACAACAGCTCCAATGTTGCCGGTGTAACTGCGCCAGTTTCAGATCCAAAACCAAAAACACGGTTGTAATTATATGCTTCCCTCACCATACTATGGCCAAAGCGGTAAGCTGCGACTGAGAATTCCACGGGAATGAAAGGCTGGCCATTGCCGACATTGTAATACTTTCGTCCATTTGCAAGCACCTCACTCAGTTGCTCCGGATCCAAAATCCGGGGAAGGAAATCATGCAAAACGATCCACTGGTAATGCCAAATCACCAGATCCCGGGCCTCCTCAAATGTTGATTTCCGCAATGGGGACTCCCTAGGAATCGTTCTGTCCAAAAGCCCTTCAGCAACTTTATTGTGGAATTTGAGAAATGCCAGATGTAATTGCGCTACCACCAGGTTCTCATCATTTCTGGGATCACCTATCAGTGCGAAGCCTTCCGAATTTCGGGGAAGATCGTTTGGCTGACTGACGGGCACCGTGCGATCACCAAGGGGTGTCGTGCTGCTTGTATCCCCTATCAGAAACAAACCGTTATTATTCCTTTGATAGAGATAGGGATTGGCTACCGGCCCTGAGCCATAGATGGAGTCAAGATCAAGCATTGGTGTCCGGAAATTGGTAACCGCCAGGGGATCAACCAATATTTCCTGTAGTGTGGTGGTGTCCAGTGTGATGTCATGATCCACAAACTGCCCAAAATAAGTGTATCCTGCCGGGAGTGCTGGATTGTCCCCGGCAGGGTTAGCGACCGGCCCGTTCTCATCAACAGTAACACTGTCAATCATGGCAGCACCCAGGGCTTCAAGACTTGGCGCAGGTGGGACCAAGGGTTTCAGCAAGGGAAACAGCCTACCAAATTTGCCGGTTTGGGAAAACTGTCCTTGTGGCTGGTATTCTTCTGTACGCGTGCCAAATCCATGGCCCCTGGTAATACGTCGCTCATTGTCTTTAACAGGGACCCCTGTCGATTTTTTGTTTGGGTCCTTTACATCTTGTGCCGGATTGCTCATATGTTTAATTTTTATAGGTTGAAGAATTTATTTGATATGTAATTTCCTGAACTGCACCCGGCCAGTATGGAACTGAAATCCAAGGAAGCCCTTAGTTCGTTTTGAGGCGGGTAATGTCGCTTTATTGACCAATTTTCCATTCAGCCGCACAGTTATCTCGTTTCCGATCACTGAGATCTGATAGAGGTTCCAATATCTTTCTGTCGTTAACGGACCATCAGGCGCGAGTACAGTCGACGCCCACTGACGTGCCGGAGATATGCCATAAATAGCCCCTGTTTTGTATTTTGAATCACCAAAAATCGATTGCGGGCTTCTGTCCTTTTTAAAATTTTTCCCTAAGTCATCGATTTGCACCTCAATGGCACCTTCATAAAATTCGTCAAATTGCGCCTGGTCATTAAAATTGACTGTCGACGGGTCTGGCATGTGCAGCAATAAGCCGGAATTGGGGAATGCAGGGGTACGGAACGCTTTCCACTCGACCGAAAGCTCGAAGTCTCCAAGCTCTTCCGGCAGGTAATAAATCCCGATTCCCTGATCCGGGTTTGTCTCAATAATGCCGGAACCGATCAAACGGATACCATTATACGGAGCTGTTTTCCAGCCACGGTCCGGACTGAGGGATTCAATTCGAAAACCGGTTAAGTCTGATGCAGGAGGCGAATAAGTACCATGGCGTGATACGATGTCGTCAGCAACTTTGCGGGCCAGGCATAACCCGGTCAGAACCGGGTTCGCTGACCCGACAGTTGTAAATAGTGCCTGATCCGCACAGTAGGCATTAGTAACATGGTGAAAGTGTCCATTAGCATCGGTGACCGAAGTATCAGGATCCACACCCATCCAGAGAGTTCCGGCATCATGAAAAGTAGTCCCAACGCCTTGTTGCCTGCTAAAAGCCGGGAGCGTGAAATCTCCGTCGTAGGTGAGTGAGCCTCCATTTGCGATAGCCCGTGCAATTGCATGTGCGGTATCGTGCATATCCTGCCAAATTGGATCTGCAGTATGATCGGGATTCGTTTTGAATTGCACCCATGCTCTGCGGTGACCAAATTCCAGGTCGCTGTCGGCATCTCCTGCCAAGTCAATATAATCGAATGCAGGATCTTTTAATGCAGACTTTCTTCCGCCTTTCACTTCGCCACTGGATCGGAGTACAAGACTGATTGATTCACTGTCAAAGTCGTCCGCTATTCTCGACTGGATTTGTAAGTCGGGTACCATTTTGTACATATTTGAGTCAGGGCCGAAGCTGTTGGTCGCTGCGTATAATTGATACTGGTAGGTGCCGTGTTCTCCCTCGCATTGTACATGGAGGGAAGCTAGCTGAAGAACGTCAGCTAATTTTTTACCTTCCCATCGAGTTGCAACAAATTCCGCAAATTTTTTGCGTTCAACCTTAAATTTGATATCAGACCTTATATGGATCATAAAATTACGCCCCATCAATTCCTGACCGGGATCTCTGAGCAGCGATGACTCTAATGAAAAAGATTCGAGGGCCAGGCGCGTAGATTCGATACTGCTCATGGCCAGTACAACCTGGCAATGTGGCCCGAGGGGAAGTGTTTTGCGTCCTCCGGGCGTACTGACGACTATGCCATTAACAAGCCTGGTACCAATTTCAGGGCTTTCTGGACCAGCAGGGGCACATTGCAGTTTAATGACGTGGGTTAGGGGAACCACACACATCCGCAGGTTAGATGAGCGTCCGTCCCCGTGATCCGTCCGAGTGCTAGCCGACAAAGCGGGAATACTGGAATATTTATCCAGTGCAAATAACCCGGAAATAAAGGATTGAGTTTGCACGGCTATCGGAGCAGGAAGTATTTGCGTAATTCGAGGATCAATCGTTGCTTGCTGTTTGGTGAGAAATTCCCGGATTGCTTCATTCAGGCCTACTGGTTCGAGGCCCTCTTTGACAAAAGCAATTGGATCAAAAACAAAATCGTCGCCTGGCGCTACACCAATTTCGTACTCCACTGCGCCATAAGCGGAGAGCGGTTCGCCACGTGAAACCGTTGTTTTTGTCAGCGGGTCAATATGACTGATAGGCCTAGTGTCAAAGGAATTTACATCAAGCAGGTAGTTCCGAACTTCTTCTGGCCATTCTTTTAGATTGGATTCCTGTAAACGTGGACACCATCCGCCCCAGTAGATTCCTTTCCCCCCAACGCAATAAGCCTGCCCGACGAACGGCTGATTACTGCGCCAGCCTACACCCCAAACAAGATTACGGACTCCTGGATTTGACCCTGATCCCACTGAAACCGGACCAGAACCAGCGGGATCGAATAATCCGAGATTTGGAATATTCTGGGTGTGTTCGGCGACTACAAAAGGGCCTGCTTCCAGCACCAGAACACGGAGCGCCTTAGTGGCGTCTCCCTGGCCAAAACGATCCCTGCTAATTTCAAAAATCTTTGAAGCACAATATCCTCCATACATACCGGAGCCAATCACAACTACGTCGATCCCTTCCGGATCGGATGTTGCTTCCTCCCAGGTACTGCAAACAAAACGCGGGATAACATCAAGGCCAAATGTCGTTTGCTGGATATCAACAGTATCATTGGTAGGCGTAAGACGGGGAAGTGCCATTGTAATGGAGTGATTTAGAAGTGAAATAATAAGCGGATGGAGTTGAGAAGTAGTGTGAGGTTTTACGACAGGAATCAGGGATAGTATTTACTGGCTAAAAACGATTCCACATTTTTTGAAGCCATAATCTCCCAGGCATTTGTACTTCCAATTGTTTGCGCCAGAGCTGCTTTTTTGAAAGTGGTATAATCATCTTTTTCCGGAAGGAGTCTCTCGGTCAGGAAGAAATCAGTGCCGAACATCATGCGGTCTTTCAGGACAGGATCTGTTAAATCCTTAAAAAATGCCGGATGCGTATCCGGATTACCTACTGTGAATGAAATGTCGGTATAAAGGCTTTTAGGATATTGACGAATCAGGTCCTTAATTTGAACGCACCAGTTTCTTTGCACCATGCCAAAAAGTTTTCCTGACGATTTGTTGCTGGCCTCATCCAGCACATGGTTATCACCTCCATAATGCGCCAGACAAATTTTTAAAGGTTTTTCTTTTTCCTTGAAATATTCCAGGATGGACCGGTAGCTAGCAGGTTCAAGAAAGTAGGAGCAAGTGTTCAGGTTCCGGTTATTGTCATTCTGTCCAAAAATCCATTTTAAAGGGTTAAAAGATTGATCAGGCGATGGTGGTGTCGATTTGCTTCCAAATGTTTTAGAATACCTTTTGCCAGAATAGATATCAATAGGGTCCAGACTCTCATTGACAAATTCAGTTTCGTTATTGTAAATTCCCCCCAGGTAGCTGCAATGGCTTAAAACCGGTATGCCGTTTTCCGCAGCCCATTCAAATGTCTCTTTCAGTTTTTCATCAAAAGCGTAAAAACCAAGGCTCGGATAGATTTTCAGACCCACGAATGGATATTCGGAGCGTTCGTCACTTACCCTGACTTTCGTTTCAAAGTAACGCTCAACGGTTTCTTTCAAGTCTTTTGCCGTCGTTTTCCAACGGGGGTCAATGCCAAGAAAAACCAGCAGATTATCGGGATTTTCCCTTTTGATCTCGATGATCCCTTCCAGCTGACCCTCATACCCGGTGTCTGTGGGTCCGGCGCCGCATTTTTCCATGTACATGGTCAATGCCACGATTTTCAGAAGCGGGTCGTCGTACTGAGTTTTGAGGTTTTCGAAAATTTCGCGTTGATTTCTGCTTTTTCCGACCTGCAAAAAACTGGCGTACCTCCTTCCAAAATTCCCTCCAAATCGGGACAAAATGGCCTGGAACATGGCCGATCCGGTATCCGTATTAGTAAGCCGATCTACCAGGGATGCGGCAAAATCCGGAAGGAACAGGTTGAGGAACCTTTTTGGCGCATTCCTGATATTAAATATATGGCTATGGACATTGTAGAACTGCATGGCCTGAGCTAGGGTTTAGAGGTCGCTTTTTTCAAAAGATCAAACCAGAAAGGTGCGCCAAAACTGGCGGCAAAGCCAGAAATAAGAATGCCCAGGAATTTAAGTGCGCCCTCCCACCAGTTGGATATTACGCTCTGCTGGAATGTCTTGTCTTTGAATACACTATGTTGAAAACCGACTGGTAATTTGGTTTCCTTAATTAGGCTGTCCAGGGTCCTTGCCAGGCGAGGTGATTTATTATTGAACGTCGTATCCCTTCCCCAGTTTGGATGTTCTTTGTAAAAACGAGTTACATCCGCTGCTGCCGTAGGGTTATTATCGTAGAATGTGAATAATTCGAGGCTGTCCACATTAATAAAAATGGCCACGATCGCTCCCAGATAGAAAAGTGTTTCTCTGGTTTTCTTTTTATACCAAAGCGTGAGCCTTTGCGTAAATTCGGTAAACCAATTTTCGAAATATCCGACGAGATAATTGTTGATTTCGGCCTCGTTGCTATTTCCATTAATATTTGTCGAGGCTTTCAACTCGGCGCAATTCATGGCCTGCTTGAAAAGTGAAACAACGTCACTAGCATTGAGTAGGAGTGTCCCATACTTAAAACTACGCAAGAGCGAAGACTGATAAGCGACAGGTGGTCCTTGGAATGAACCGATTCCGCTTTGTACCAAATGTGAACTTCCGACAACTTCAATAAGTGTTTCTGCGAACAGCTTTGGTGAAATATCATTGGAAGGCTTCTTTGGATCACGACTCAGTAAGTCGATCGTTCCATGAGAATAAATCCGATCCGCCCAATTAATGCCATTCACATTGTCCATTAATTGTTGATAGAGATATTCTTTCATAAACCGCCCCCGCTCCGCCTTAATTTGCACCCAGGCTTCGAGGATATAGCTACAAAATAAGGCATACAAAGCCCAGCTGATGACGATGGCTATTGCGGTGGCGAGGATGGGGATGTCGGGGAGGTTCATTGGTTAAGAGTTTTACATTACTGGAAGGTCCGCTACTTTTACAATTGTCCCGCCGGTAAATCCATTCGGGAAGTACACTTCGACTCCTCCACCTGACATCCCGAAATTGGGGATGACAGTACCGACAAGAACCTGAGTTTTGGCAGGAGGAATAAGTTTCCAGACGTGGGTAGTTGGAAATCGTGTAGGGAGGGCATACCTGGCCACAGCGGCTAAACCACTTGGTACTTCATGTTTGTCATTCTTAGTTATTGCGTAGCTTTTGTTCCTGAGTGATACAGGTGAATTCAATATGCAATGATCCGCTGCAAAAGCCGATAGCCTGTAAAAAACATCTCCTGGTGCTGTATAATAAATAAATGGAGGGGGGACGTAGACGCCTGAGGGCTTGGCAGAAGGACTTGCAGGATTAGGTATCAAAACAACTACTTTTGAAACCAAATCTAGCTTATCAGAAGTTGTCATCTCAAACGGCAACTCGTAACCAATTAAGAAGTGCTCATCTAATCTTATAGCATACTCATAATTTATAATGATATATTCCTCAACTTCATCAACTTTAATCAAGGTGTATCCCATCCCGGTCTCACCTAAATTTAATACTATATTTTTCGATTTGCTGGATAGTTTGTACAACATGATATACTGGTAAATAGATGAATCTGGGGGGATTATGGCAGATAAACTACAATTGAGTTGAGCGTAAATTTGGTTGTAATACTAATCCTGCAATCTTATCCACCTTCGAAGAATGCACCATCGCCGGAAGTGAAAAGGAACGCGGTAACAATGCCGTCACCACTATCAAATCCTCTTATAAATATATTTTGCTCGTTTCTAAGGATATTTAGGATTGTGTCCAACATACTTAAATGGCAAAGTTGTAACAATGTAAGGGTGCTCATTTGGTCCGGCAAAGTGATCTACCTTGCCGCTTAAATCTGACTCAAAGTAGATATATCCCGCATCCTTATTACCCGTTCGCAATTGTATCCATCCGAAGCCTGGATTCATTACAACTAAGAAATGTTTAGTTATCGGATAAATAATTTCCTTTTCCATATCTATGAATTATTGATTGTTTCATTGTTCCAAGTAGTTCTCAAACCAGCCCCTTCAAAAACCCAATACTAGGCGTAAAAAATACTCCCCGCCTTTCATAGTAACGAAGTCCCTGAACTCGGCTGGTATATCTTGACTGTTTGTATTAGTATTCCATTGATTGATGTGTTAATTTTATGGATGCGGGTTGTCTCAAAAGTCCTGACTTTCCACCAGATGGTCAATACTGAAATTTCATTATTTATTCCGATCTGAAAACTGCTCGAAAAGGTATTTTGTGTTCAATGAATGCAAGCCAAATGCATTTTCAACGAATCAAAGTTCGTCACGAATTGCGCTGTAGTAAATACTGGATTATGACGATTTAGTATCCTATAATTTGGGGATATTTGACTAGGAAATGGGTGCCAGTTATGCATATTCGTCAAATTCCCTTTCTCCATGAAAAGGGGGCATACTCTATTTTATTTGCTTGCACAGGCAGGGATTTCTCAATCAGCAATGTTCAGGGCGTCATCTACCGAAAGCTACATCAATTCGATGAAGCGCTTAAAGTTAATCTAGCCACGTACAATCTTTCGCGGGTGAAGCCATAGGATCCCTGGTACGAGGTGCATGGTTCGCATGCGATTGGCTTGGGCGGGATTAATGAATAGTTAGTTTAAATAATCTGAAATTTCAGTGCATATTTAACAAGACCGATCGTAGACTGAACACCTAATTTCTGCATGAGATGTTTACGATGTGTCTCTACCGTTGTTGAGCCGATAAATAGTTTTTCGGCAATTTCTGTCCCGGAATATTCTTCTGCTATCAGCCTGAGCACTTCGAGCTCTCGTTTAGTGATGGCGATACTCTGCGGTTTATTAACTTCAACTACAAAATCCAAACTAGTATCCCTTGACAACACCGTCCACACTTCGGAACAATAGTATTTATTCCCTTTGGCAATCAGGTTAATTGCCGTTTCCAATTCGTTTCTCTCCGCACTTTTAAGTACATAGCCATCAGCGCCGGCGCGAATGGCTTCCTTAATAGCTTCCGGCTGATCCGCTACCGTGAGCAGACAGATTTTTACGTTCGGATACCGCTCTCTCACCTTAAGAGTTAAATCAATTCCACCCATGATTGGCATTTGAACATCCGAGAGTACCAAATCGATATCTGGCTCTATTTCTAATGCCGTTAACACTTGTTGTCCATTTGTATGTTTTGAAATTACATCTACACCTTCCATGCTGGATAAAAGCAATTCAAGGCTATCAAGTAAAATTCTATGATCTTCTGCTATCAGAATGCGCATGATTTTTAATGGAGAAGATATATCATTTTTACTAGTTAAAAAAATGTCCCGGGAGATATGAAATTAGACATTTCTAAAAACATTAAATCCTTACTATTTAACACAAAGCATAAATCATGGGAAATCTCTCTGTGGAAATATGTCAATAGTGCCACTTTTTTAATGTCTTTTTTTAGAAAATGAATTTTTTGCCGCTTTTTTAGCTTGTTTTCAAGATCGGGAACATGCTACTTAAATTTACTATGTTCATTAAGAGAAAAAGTATAAAAGAATATTGTTTTTCCTGAACGTTGCACTCGAAACACTTTTCCTGGCAAATCCTAAAATTATAGGATAGAAAATCATAAGAACCGGGGATTTTTGCCAGCTGATAAATCATGTACCTTTGTCATGTTCTATCATGCACATATGAGACTATTTAATAGCCGAAAATGCACTCAGTTGAATTGGGTATTTTGAGATCAAGTGATTCGATGTGATAATGGTATTTATTCACAACTGTATAAACGAAACTGACAGTAGAGATCTAGCCGGGCTTTGAGATTCGGATTGAGCTGGTTGTCGGCAATGACCATCTATGCGGATCCTTATAGCGGAAGACAACCAGGTGTTATTGAAAAGCCTCACATTTTTGATATCGCGTATAAAAGGAGTGGAGGTAGTGTCAGGACACACCAATGGCTTACAGGTGCTAAATGTTTTAGAGCAGAAATCTGATATTGATCTGGTGATGTCTGATTTACATATGCCTGGTATGGGCGGCATTGAGCTGATCGGTAAATTGAAGGAACATTTCCCAAAGGTAAAGATCTGTCTGCTGACGACGGAAGATCAGCCGGATATCATCAGAAAGGCAATAAATGCCGGGGCGGATGGTTACATTTTGAAAAACGCTGATTTAAGTCAACTGGAAACAGCAATGAACCTGATTGCTTCGGGTAATAAATTTTACAGTCCTGAGGTGCTCGCCCAGTTGAATAAGATCTAATTAAATAAACCTTCAACATTTAACAACAATTCAAAATTATGACTGAAACAGAAGCAGTGAAAGAAACTGTCGCAGAAACAGTAAAGTACGTTCGTCTGCAGGGCTATGCTCACATTGGAGTAGCCGTCGACGGTCGCCTAACCCTCACCATGTGCGACCCGACAGGAAAACCTTATCCGGTGAAGAGACCAATTTTTTTCTCTTTTATCCCGGGAACACCAAAAGGTTGGACTCCGCCATTTCCAACAAATCCTCCCGTCGTCCCATCACCCGCAAACCCACCTATCAAGTTTTTGAACATTGATATGTATGCGCAATTCACAGAAGATCAATTTAAACTTTATGAGGATCTCTGGAAGATCATTGCGCCTGGACTTACGTGGGAAAATGCAGAATTGCCGACAGAAGAAACAATGGATGATATGAATCCTACAGGACCTCCGAAACCCTAGCGAGGAGTCCATTATCCGGAAATCAACAAATTCTCATTGAAGCTTTCCGTTTCAATGGGAATTTCTATGGCTATCCGCGTTCCTTTCCCTTCGGACATAGCAGCCGCAAAGCTTCCGCCGAGGGATTCGAGCCTGGTCTGGACATTCAGCAGGCCAACCCCCCTGTTCGCCGGACTTTCTTTCATCCCGATGCCGTCATCGCTAACTGCAATATCGACCCCATAAGCAGTTCGACGTATACTGATCCCCGCAGTTGATGCTTTTGCATGTTTAATAACATTATTGATCAGCTCAAATACGATACTGTATACATTAAATTCAATTTCGACAGGCAGTCTCTGATCGAGCCCTGCAATCATTAGGGAAAATTGCAGCGGCGAATTTTGGTTCAGTTTGCCAATCAGAGAAGCTAGGGTCCTTACCAGGCCCTCTTTTTCCAGTTCAGCTGGAAGGATATTGTGCGAAATGTTGCGGACTTCCGCGTAAGCATTCTGAATAAGACACCTTACGTTTTGATACACCGATTGCTCCGATTCGGAAAAGTTTTGAATATTGATATACTGAATGCTCATGTTAACAGCGCTAAGGAGGCTGCTCAGGTTATCATGAAGCTCAATTGCAACTCTCTTACGTTCAATGGTCTGGCCCTTGAAAAGCGCTCCCTTGATTTCCTCGTTTTTCCTAATCAACTCCAGGTTTGCTTCAACCAGTTCCGCTGTCCGTTCTTCTACCCGGCTCTCAAGTGTCTTGTTGCTATCGGCGAGCTCCCTCTTAGCAGCTTCCAACTGTGATTTTTGGCCATTGATCAATTTGTTTTTGGCCTGCAGGCGACTATTATTCCAGAAAAGCATTCCGGCAATCACGAATGTAAAAATGATACCTATGAATAGTGCGTTGCGTGCCTTTTGATTGGCCAGCAGCTCAACTTCTTTCTCCTGTAATTCATTGGTTTTGTGTACGTTGTCATATTGTGCCTGCAACGTCTCTATCCGGTGGTCGGTTTTTTCTTTGGAGAGACTATCTTTTAGTAGTACGAAATTTTCGTACGCAGCCAGTGCTTTGGCTGGTTTGTTGATCTGTTTGAATATTTTGTGCAGATTTTCGTAGGCCTCCGCTTCAATACTGCTGTTCCCCACTTTTCTGGCAGTTTCTTTGGCGATGTTGCAGTACTCAAGTGCCTTACCCCAATTTTTTTGCCTGAAATACAGGTTGCTCATATTTAACAAGATACTTCCTTCCAGATCAACACTTCCCGTTTTATTGGCCAACGAAAGTGCCCTTCTGAAATGATCTAATGCTCGAGGCATATCGTTCATCTCTTTATAAACCCACCCAATGGCGTGCAATCCCTGAGCTTCATACCAGATATGGTGGTCACGTTGAGCAAGTCTATAAAGTTTCTGATTGACTGCCAGGGCCCGTTCAAATTTGCCCTGTTGCCTGAATGTCGCACCTTGGACATTCAGGATAGATAATTCAATATAAGAATCGGGGTACTTGCGCAGAAGTGTCAGGCCCTGCCGGCAGAGCTTTGCGGCCTTACCAAATTCCTTCAAACTGGTATACGCGTGCGCGAGCCACCCGAGGGAAGCTGCCATCCGCGTGTATTGGTGCATTTTTTCTGCGAGGGGTAGCGCCTTGTAATGGAAGCGAATGCTCTGATGATAGTCTCCGCGTACCTGGTAAAGATAGCCGGCATATTGATAAGCGTAAATCAGGTAGTTCTCTAATCCCGGCTTTTCACTTTGTGCAATCAGTATGTGATTGTAATTGGATGAGGAATCGATATTTGTATCCATATAAGCCCGCATGATGGATTTTAAGTAGTAACATATGAGCGTATCTTTTACAAATCCGTTGGATTTGAGTTTAGCGGTTTTTAATTCTTGTTTTAAATTATCAATAACGGATGGCTGTGCGTAACATTCAAGCGACAGCATGGATAAGACAAGTAGCACTTTTTTCATAGAGGAGGTCTTTAAGTAAATATACCAAGTATCCGGCTAAAATACAAAGTCAATATCCTTAAATATTGGGATACAAAATACTAGTAATCAGGGATTTAAAACCTTTATTCGTTTGTCGAGCTTTGGTGTCGCAATTGTTCATTATTTCCACTCGTAAATCAACGTCACCCATGGCAGACCAACCGATAGTACCTCCACAAAAAGTAGAACGACTTGCTCACGGTTTCAGAAGAACCATGTTCGGATTTTCGCCGTCATTTGTTGAGAACAGCAGAGTTGATCATTTCGGTTATTTGTTTGATTCCAGGTCAAGCATACCTTATACCGATTCTAATCATAAATTATTGGAAGATTTGGGTCTGAATATGCTGGAAGACTCGGCGACCGTAGAAATCGATAACAGTTCTATTGAAGCAGGATACACGTATTTTGGTCAATTTGTTGATCACGATATCACTTTGGACGTTGACTCTGACATCAAAATTGCTCAGGATGCCCGGAACTTGATCAATTATAGAACTCCTAATTTAGAACTTGACAGCGTTTATGGAGATGGCCCCGGTGTTGATTCCTTTCTTTATGATTCTGAGGGGGTAAAATTATTACTGGCCGATACGATTGTAGGAGGAGCCGACCCTTCAATTCCGGTTATGCATTTTGACTTACAAAGAAATGTCAATGGTAAGGCGATTATTGGTGACCCTCGAAACGACGAAAATCTGTTTGTGGCTCAAATGCATATGAGCATGATTAAATTTCACAATGCGGTCGTGGACGCTATCCGGTTGGAAGAACCTCTTCTAACACCTGATAAACTTTTTGAGAAAGCCCAAAAGGAGGTGAGAAGGCATTATCAATGGGTCGTTATTCATGACTATTTGAAAAAGATTATCGGACAGGCAGAAGTTGCCAAGGTTCTCACAAATGGACCAGCTTTAATGCCAACCAACAGAAAATTCTTTATGCCGGTTGAATTTTCTGTGGCTGCTTATCGGTTTGGGCACAGCCAAATCAGGGATAATTACCGCTTTAATCAGGTATTTAATAATTCTGGTTTCTTTTGGGCTTTTACTTTCACGGGACGAGCCCTTCCAAGTGATTGGGTTATTAACTGGCGGAGCTTTTTTACTGTTGATGGCGTTCCGGCAGCCAATATGGCCAGGAAAATAGATACTAGGGTTGCGTTCAGCATGGGGCAACTACCTGGTTCTGCTCCGGGAGGCTCATTTTTTGCAACCTTGTCGTCCAGAAATCTGGTGAGAAGTATGGCGCTAAAAGTGGGTACAGGAAAAGCGATTGCCAAAAAATTGGGAGTAACTCCTTTGACTAAGCAAGAATTGATGAGATCTCCATTTGCTAACCCAACACCAAATCAAATTTTATTACATCAGCGCACCACAGAAATACTACAATCCGAAAATAGTCTTCTTTTAAAGAAGACACCGCTTTGGTACTATGTATTGAAGGAAGCTGAGATTCTGAATCAGGGCAATCAGCTAGGGCCTGTAGGTGGCGCTATTGTCGGTGAGGTTTTTATCAGGCTGCTAAAACAAAGCCGCGATTCCTTTTTGAATGAGCCTGAGTGGAGGCCCCGATTTGGCCTAGTGACGGCCGATCCGGATATGTTCAGCATTGTGGACATGCTTCGTTTCGCTGGCACACTGAATATTCCCAACATAAACTGAACACTCAGGTAATATTCCGTTGACAAAATTAACCCTCCTTTAACCTATATAAACATGGACCGCGAAGTTTCGCCATTTTCACTCTCCGGTTTTTTTTCTCTGGACAGAAAACAAATCGTTATCCTGTTGACAATCCTTTCTATACTGGTTACCGCGGCGCTTTACATTTTTGTTTACATCCCATCCAATCAGAGAAATGTAGAGGCGATCCGTTTCCGGGCCATACAGAATATTGATAGAAACATTGGCAAAAAGATTGATAATTCGGTCATTCTATTGAACCAGTTGCTGGAAAATTATAGCAAAGATTCGACGAATGTCAAAACATACGTCAAGTCATTTCCGAAAAGCGATTTTGAATTGTCTGAAATAGGGGCTGGAAATTCTTTTTCCATGAAGACCAGAGGGGATAGCATTCGTGATATTTCGTTCAGCGATGAAAATGTAATGATCAGATTGCAGAATTACACTTTGGATATCCAGATGAAGTATAAGCTTTCGAAATTCATCGAGCCTTTGCTTTCCGACGAAGCTTTTGATAACTATCTGCTGATAGGGGAACGGGGCAGAATTATTTATCAGACATTTCAGAGTGGCACTATTGTGATTTGTCTGGATTCGCTTCAACTCGATTGCGCCCCTTCGAAGAACAAAACGGTAAAGGATATTCGTCTGGGAGGAACGGATTATAAAATCTTTATTCAGAAAATTAGGCTTGATGCGAACCATTCAGTAACCATTGCCGGCTTACTCAACAAGCATAAATATCAGCACATGAATACGAGCCTGCCTGAAAAACTTGTGGTGCTCATGCTCTTTACGCTGCTGGCGCTTATTCTTTCTTTTCCGTGGATCAAACTTTATCAGATCGGGAACCAGGACAGGTTGACGGTTTTTGATGGCCTTTTCGCATTCGTGTCGTCTTTGTTGCTGCTTGCTTTTTTGGTTTTCGCATTTTTGAACTACAACGGGCCTATGCAGCCGAGTGAGAGCTTTTCCAGACTTAGCAGCAGAAATTTAGCTAACGCCTTGAAAACAGCATTCACATCGGACATTAGAAAAGCATTCAGCGCACTCTCCAGCATCGATACTTTGCGAATCAGAAATAGCATCCCTGATAATCTTGCTAATATTTTAGAAGATACTACCTCTTTGGCAGTGACTTCCAAAAGTAGCGGTGAAAGGAAGGCAATTGCCTCGATTCAGCCACTTTTGTTAGGATTGGACGTTGAGGAAGTTTTTGGGCTCGACCAAAATGGTCAGCAGGTATATAACTATAACAAAAAGAAAAGTGTACCTACCGCTAGCTATGCGGACCGCAGTTATTATAGACAGTTGTCTGAAAATCGGCCATACTGTTTGGAAAGCGGACCTTGCTTCGGTCTCGAGCAGGTCGTGTCATGGACCACCGGTAGTTTTGTAACGGTGATTTCGAAGAAAGTTACCTTCGGAGATTCTGTATCTTACGCCGCCATTGCTTTCAATCCAAGGAGTGTTTCCCGCCCCCTTTTGCCTGCTGGTTTTACGTTTGCGATAGCGGACCAAGAAGGAAATGTTCTGTATCACTCAAATCCGTTCAAAAATCTGAACGAGAACCTGATTCAGGAGTTCTACGATGCAGACTTGTTACGTGAAGCGCTACGAGGTACTGAGGAGTGTTCTATCAAAACCAAATACAGTGGCAAGGAAAATAATGTATATATTTCACCATTTAGCGACTTGCCTTATTACATGGTTGTTTTTGAAGACACCGGGTTCAATTCCGTGCGGGATACAAAGGTCTTCGTCTTCACTTTTACGCTGTTATTCCTTTTCTTTCTTTTTCTCGCCATTCATTTTGTCGTTATCTATCTGCTATATCAGCGGCCAAGTTTCCTAAAAAAGCATTATTTCGACATCACTTGGTTAGGACCCAATATGAAGTTTAGGCCAAGGTATATTCTTGTCTTCTTATTCAACTGCGTCGTCATTATTTTGCTAATTGCCTTTTCTTATTTTGCGTCCTTTTTGCAGTTCCTATTTATCATGCTGCTTTCTGCCACCGCTGTGTCATTATTTTTGAACATCCAGTATAAAAGAAGCTATTTCAAAGCTGAGGATGACAAATTCAGGCAAAAAGAAAAAGCGATAAAAACGCTTTGGGCGATCGTCGGAGTTATTATTGTAGCAGCCGCAATTAATACTGATTTCAGCTATTTCGCTTGTTTCGTAAGCCTGATCACTGTTTTTGGCGTGGTTTATACAAAATTTACAACACAGATCAGTCAAAGACGTCGTTTAATCAAATTGGCCAGAAGTTTGCGATTGAGTCACTGCTTTACAGCCATGGTCTTCACACGGTTGATCATTATGAGTGCAGTGCCAGTCGCTTATTTCTTTATTTCCTCCTATAATTATGAGTCGTCGCTGATCGGGACTTACCGCCACAAGCAATTCAGCGACGAAATTATCCGGGGTGGAGTTGCAAGACACTTTACGAGGGACAACAATATGTTTTTCGACAATGTATGGATTGCTGGTTCAGAAAAGCCGGCTGCAAAAGAGGCTGGTATGGAGGATATGGCGAACCGTCTATTTGAAAAATTAGGAGGATATATATCTCATGATGAAGGTGTATCTTACTCGGGGGCCCAAAAAACGGGTGGATATACACGTTTCAAGGGAGGAATCACGACGACTGAGTTCAAGACCAGGGGTGTGGGTTTTGGAAGGCTTGCCACCGAATCTGTTAATTATAAGGTTCCAGCTATTATCGGAAATGGCTGGGTAGATTGGAAAGGTTTTTCGTACTGGTGCGTTTTCATAGGTGCATTGGTCTTGTTTGCATTTATCCTGCATCGGATCATTCGCAAACTGTTCGCACTCAATCTTCCGAAGCAGATCGGCTGGAATAAAATTGATGAGGAATTGCTCCATAACAATGATTTGAACGCCAACTTGTTCATGATTGGTCCATTTGGCTCTAATATTCTTGATCTGATTGAAGGTCACGTAAACGCCGGACTAATCAGGGGGCTGGATAATGAAATGCTGACATTTGGAGGGGGCTTCCCGTGGACCAAAAATGCCCATATCGCCGATATGCTGATGATTCCGGACAACGAGGAAGAGGCAAAAACCGATAAAGTCTGGCGGGGTATCCAGGCAAGCGCCAGGAATAAAAGTTACAAGTTGATCATCGTCAATCATTTTGAATATGATCTTCAGAATATGAATACCAACCAGATAAAGTTGAATTTTCTGGAAAGCCTGTTGCATAGAACCGACTGCAAAGTAATCATCGTATCAACCGTACATCCCGTCAATTTTCTGGATTCACTTAATCAGTCTGAAAATAGAAAGCCGATTGGACAAAGACAACCCGGGCATGACCTGGAGCGTTGGCATTTGTTGCTTTGCCATTTCCGGATTATTGTGAAAGGGATCAACGATATCAGCAGGTCAGGTAGCTTTACAATTCCGGAATGGCAGAAAAGCCTTAAATCGGAGTTGCGATTTGGATCATTTTTAAATGAAATGCGGAGTCCTACTATTTCGGTAGTGAAAACCGTGGGCCAAAATCAGTTGAAGAAACTGAATGGCGATTCGCTTAATTTCAAAATTGAAATTACTTCGCACTACTATTATATGGGCTTGTGGCAGTCGCTCACTAAGGAAGAAAAATTTATATTGTATGACTTAGCAGAGGATGGACTTGTTAATCCTTATGATGACCACAACATTTCTCTCCTGATCCTGAAAGGGCTTATCCTACAGGATGATAGTGGTTTGCGAGTTTTCAATGTAGGGTTTCGTCATTTTATTCTCACTTCCATCGGCACTGGTGAAGTAATGAAGATACGTAGTCAGATCAAGGATAATGGCGCCTGGAATAGCCTTAGAATTCCATTGATCATCCTGATCGTGGCAGTATTCGCATTTCTCTTTGCGTCTCAGCAGGAAGCTTATGAGACACTTTTAAAATACCTTTCAGTACTTACGATCTCTGTTCCTACGGCGTTAAAGTTCTTTGCGATGTTTGAAAAAACGCCCAAAGGCAATTGATCATGCACTACTGGGAATGCTTATAAATAATAGTAACACCTTTGTTCATTATTTACTGCGGAACTATTAAGGCAAAAGACTAATGCAACGCAGATTTATGGTGAATTGCTCGACTATTGTGATCGTGGCAGATCTCGATCACTTGATATTGGCAAAGAATTACACATTGGCACTCTTCTTAAACTTAAAATTTATTGGGGTGTCGAACCCTCGGAGAGAAGGGAGTCGAACCCTAGAAATCATTTAAAATTAAGCGATTTTTGCCATTAAAGAATAATTTTGTAAATTTATGCGAGAATTGGGTTGTTAGGTATTGACAATCAGAAAGTTAAATAAGATAAGGGATAAATTTTGAATGGATGTCGTAAATCGTGGAATGAGAAAATATGAGCTCATAACTAATTGTAAAAGAGTTAGTTATAGGAAAATTTCAATCCCTCTCTCTCTGCGAGAATCAATACCAAAACACATCAAAAGAGGCTGTCTCAAAAAGACAGCCTCTTTTGATGTGACCGAACTCGAAATTTTCATTTTTGGGTAGTAATGTTTTGAGTTATTCGCTTGATTTTCTTATCTTTAGGTATAGAAAACAACAGAGA
>Ga0123337_10000144_pt1 | contig 143722 bp, 143 predicted proteins | sample frozenSSSSmetaG_FD_89792 | JGI IMG/M metagenome (GOLD analysis project Ga0123337, IMG submission 89792) | Glacier valley bacterial and archeal communities from Borup Fiord, Nunavut, Canada, to study Microbial Dark Matter (Phase II) -... | ecosystem: Environmental > Aquatic > Freshwater > Ice...
CCCCCCCCACCCTCCTCGCCCCCGCCCCCCTCCCCCCCCCCTCCCCCCCACCCCCCCCCCGCCTCCCCACCCCTCTCCCCCCCCCCCACTGCCCCGCCCCCCAATCCACCCCCTCCCCCTCCCCCTCCCAAAACAACGCCCTCCACCATCCCACACACCCATCCACATCCAGCTCCGCCAACGCATACCACCTCGCCGCCAGCCGCCTCAGCACATCCGCCGCTGCGGCATAATCGCAGTCGACGGCATGCGCATACCTGTCCTCGGCGGACAGATTGACCGCCGGCGCGCCGCGCACCGCCATCTTGGCATTCACCGCCGTCGCATTGGGCAGCAGATTCGGCGCCGGCCACCCGGCGAGCGACACGTGCGTCAGCGTCGGCGTCGCGGCCGCGAGCACGAGGAGCGCCGACCACGACACCGTGGGCGCCGGGTGCGCGAGCGACAGGTGCGTGAGGTGCTGGATCGGGAACCGCGACAGCGCCGCCGGGATCGCCGGCGCGTCCCACGACTCCGCCACGTCCTCGCCCATCGCCGCCGACGCGCGCGGCGCAAGCAGCGTCGCCAGCTGCCGGAGCCGCACCGACCTCCCCACGGCCCTCGCGAGATCCAGCCGTGCAAAGCCCTCGTTGTCGACCGCCTCGCCGTCCTCGCCGTCCTCGGGCAGTCGCAGGATCCACGTCAGCCCCTGGAACCCGACGCCCTCCGCCGGCCCGTAGCGCGCCACGTACGACAGCAGCAGCACGCGCAGCCGCGTCGGCAGCCGCGCGAGGTGGTGCTGGTTATACTCCGCCTGGCCGCGCCAGTCCTGCGCCAGCGCGCGCAGACAGCCATGCAGCAGCGAGGTGCGGGCGGGCCAGCGCGCCACGCCGGGCAGGTGGGCGAGCGGCGCGCGCGCGGCCCCGGCGCCGCTGCTGCTGTTGTCCGCGCTGCTGGTGCTGCTGCTGCGCGGCGGCGCGAACCGCGACGTCTCGAGCCAGCTCTGCGGCGGTAGAGGGCCGGCGGGCAGACGGCGGCCGGCGTCGTCGACGCGGCGCTGGCGTCGTGGCCGGGGCGATGGGGTCTCGGGGAGTGCGAGGAGGTGGCGCACCGAGGGGGGGAGGGTCGGGGCGATGGGTGGTGCTTCGTGGGGGGGCTCGGCTGAGATGTGCGCCTTGCGCAGGCTGGTGAGGAGGTCGTTGACGGAGGGGATGTCGGCTGTTGGGTGGCTGTTAGCCGTTGATGTTGTTTGTTGATGGGGGAGTGGAGGGGTGGCGGGGTCGGACTTGGAGGGACTTACTGGTTGCGCCGGAGGAGACAGCGGATGCAGAGGAGAAGGAGTGGTGCGGTGTGCTTGGAGGCTTGGTGTAGAAGGTCTGATGGCGTTTCTTGGGCATTTGGGAAAGTGGTGAGAGCTAGTTGTTTGGAGATATTGCGGAAGTTGCGAGGTCTTGATGCCTCGAGGCTCAATGACGCGGGGGCGAATAAACGAGGCTGCGTGACAGCCTCGCCTGGAGTGGGATATTGTGATAACGTCAAAATTGTGGGGATTTAGGGCTGGGCATATTGGAAATTATAACATGCTATAGCAGAATTATTAACTGGATAATTTTTATAGTGTCTATAGAACTCGAGGAGTACTATTGTTGATGATTACAGTTTGTTTATTGAATTTCTTTTGCATTCGCTCTCGCCCCCTTTTTTTGTCTGTCTAGCTTACAGTTATCAAATCAAACATTTCTCAATTCTCAAAACAAAATTTCGAGTACTATGTATGATTGGCAAAAGTTTGACTATTAGGAATGATTGAAATTTGTAATATGTATATTCCTTAACAAATAACAATCAAATAATCATTCTTCTGACAGTAAAGATCAAGTCAAACTACATGGCAGAGACCACGTCTGTTCCAAAGTCTAATGATTTCGGTACGCTAGAAAAAGTTATTGACCGCGAGGTAACGTTACTTACAATAACTAAAACTACAATGATCCTAAAAACAGACTAAATTCGGCCGGAATGTTATGAGAGATCGAACTCACGATCTAGAACGCATTTACGAGCATCAAGGCCATGTAAAGGGGGGTAAAGTAAGGAGCCATGTCGAGGGTGGGAATAGCAGATTGGAGATTCCGAGGCCAGAACCACAATGCCCCGTTCTCGTGACAGAAGTGGCAGGATCAAACAAGGCTCCATCCCAGAATATGATGCCACTCGACCTGTGGTAAGGTAAGAGATATATCACTTTTGGTCTTGCATTGGCATCTGAAGCGCCTCGAAGAGAACGGGCAGAGATCAGCTCACCACTCGGAACAGCGAGCCTGGCATCCCCCAACTGAACCTGATACTCTCTCCCTACCGTTGATATTGGCCCCTCATGCATCTCTAATCGGGACCGCCCATCAGGCACCCAACGTCGCCGAAGAAGGCCCACAATCTCAAACAACTGGTGGCGGGATTCTCGCCTTGCCTTCCACGGCTGCTCCTCGGACTCACTATCTCAAGAAATCTCCTAGCCTTCTAAGGTAGGCGTCAGCTCTACAGTCACGACCACCCATCGGAAAACCGGGAACGGGGCTCTCTCGGAGGTTTGACAAATATTTTCAGTTTCAGGAGGCAAAGAGCGCAGAGAAGGAAGCAGGTAAGTTGATAACTGACTTAGCTCATTGCAATATCCGTATTCGGTTTTTGCCGCAGCGGCATGCATGGTGAGGCCGCGACGACGCTCGTGATGTGAAATGGAATGGCTTAAATGCCACCCCACTCGGGCAGGAGGTCTCGAGGGGGGAAGTTGGGTTGCGAGACGTGGAGAAGGGAGATAGGGAGCTAAGATCATCGTGGGAGGTGTTTGAGAGATAGTGGAGCAACGTGGCGGTATGCGAGGAGGAAGCAAACCTCACCAGAGGACAAAGTCTGATGACCTTCTCTGTTGCGAGCTAAAATACCGACAGCCCGGTTCAGTGAAGAAGTTAGGGATCAAGGGCAGGCAGAACGCTGGAAGGGAGTGGCGTGGACGGCGTCTGACGCAACCAAGAACTAAGTTGAATTCTTCAGTAAGCCCTGGGCTTGATCCCTGGCGGGCGCCTCCGCCGCCCGACAAAACCATTTCATGCCTCACCGGTTGAGGAAGCTCGCCTTGCGCGAGCGCCAATCCATGAACTCTGTAATACCACCGGGGAGAACGCCTGGGCGGCCCGTACTGGGTAGCGCAAAAGAGCTGCGAACAGGAGGCCAGTGCGTTCTGTCAAACAGTGCGTGCCAGAGTAGGACAATTGTAGGACAATTGTGTTCCCCATTCCCTCCGCGAACCCATATTCCTGGACTGTACTACCGTCGTAGAGCCAATGGCCTTGTCCAAGTCTTCGAGTGGCATGATTGGCCTTTCTTGGATACCGGCAGTGCCTCGTAATTTCCAGCTTATGATTATGTATGCTTCATTCAGGAGACGACTGGGCGCTGCCACCCCCCATCCTAACCTTCGCAATGCAAATAGGCACATAGAGCGAGTTTCAACTGCAGCGCAGCAGCAACGAAAACGATGCCCGGACGCCTCAGCTTTGCCCGATTATCAAGGAAGCCAAGGCAGAGATCGTGACAAATCCATCCTGTCGTGAGATGGATCTTGCATCGCCGGCTGTGCTGTCTCCGCTCTTCTCCTCAGATGCTCGCTGGAACCAACGGACACTGATTGGCAATGGCCAAGTTTCGAAAAGATTAACGGGTGGCAAAAGGAGGTTTGCGAAGATGTTTGTTGGTCCCGTCTCGCCCAAGGAAGGGAAGGGATCGAGAAATGTGTGGCAGTTTGTTGCCGTGCTGTTTTGTTTGTTCTCTCCTCCGTATCCACCTTGTCCAGACGACGTTGGTGTTGACGAAAGAACGTTCAAACTTGCATGAACTCACGCCGTGCAAGGTGTTTTATTTTAGGACGCAAGACACAATTGTTTGTGAGATGATGTCGAGTTTCGAGGCTGGAGTTTATTCTGACGTGAGGAACCATTCACCGACGCGTGTTCCTGAAAAGGTGCATCTTGAGACAATGGACAGCTTGTGCGAGCGATAACATTAGCATCCGCATGAGTGCCTGATCCATTCTCGGAGGCATGCTGTACTCACGGTGTTTGAGTAACGAGGACATGATGATGTACATACTGTGACGAAAGTCTCACGAAGAGAAAGTGACGTGTAATTACCTTAATCGACTGACAGCTGCTGCTCATTCAGCCAGCAGCATGGCTGTCCGGTCGTGCCTCCTTCAGAGCAAATCGGGACAAGACTTGAGTTTGTGGCAAGGCGAATACGAATTAGAACTGCAGCAGCAGCAGCATAACCCAGCGTCAAAGGCATCGACTCGATATTGTGCCTCTGGTGTTGTTGATGTTGATTACTCCCTTAACGTTTTTGAGCAGTATCCGTCGCGGCGACGAAGAAAGGAGACCTGGCAGTCATACAGTACATGCAGTATAATACAATACTGTACAATACTGTACAATGCAATGAGCCCTGACGGATAACTGCTTTCCTCATCTCCTGTAGGATGCCGTATTATCGTGATCACAAGCTCCCCTTGGACATCTTCTCTCCGTGGTCTTCTCTCGCATACACGGCACTGTGTGCGCCGTCTATCACTCTACTCCGTGCAGTGCTGTCTACACTGTAGAGAAGAGTGGTAGTATGTACATGCCGTCCACTCTGTAGAGTAGAGTAAGGTAGTAGTATGTACGTCCACTCGCCGCTCTCCATGGCAGATACATATTCTCCATGGTAGGTACATATGTACTCTAAGGTGGCCAAAGGTATGACGGATTAACTATTTGGGACATGCGTGCGGCGTTGTTGACTGCGAGCAGGGATTCTGCAGATTGTGGCTCGGCCAAGGGCAGTTGGTGTGCATGCGAAATCCGAGCCTGTCTGCTTACTTCACATACCTAGGTAGGTATGTAGGTACTCACATTCTCCACCGCCGCCATCGAAGTACACCACCGTGGTATGTATGTATCTTTACTTGTGGTACGACCAGATGTGCGCTCAAACCCGTGATATCTTCATTTTAGACCAGTAGCACGCACCGTTGGCCCGGGACCGTTCCTGGACCTTGATTTGACCTCCAGGAGGACTCCCATGCTCTTTCTGTTGGAAACCACATTCCGACGCATCACCTCTCACAAGATCTCACGTTACAGGCACTCGCAGCTATGTACTTGCGAAGGCTGGCTCAAGAGGGGCGGGTTGAAAACGTGCCGGCGCAGTGAAACCACTCGAGATTCCAGAACAGAACATCTCGATGGCGGGAGTTGATAGGATGGCGGACTGCTGCTTCCCTGTCGGCGACTCGAAAAAACGGATGAATTAATGGGTGCAGGAGACGCATATTGCACCCCAACATCAAGTGGCTCATATATCACTTTCCTTTGTCTTCTCGAGTCCTCTCAAAAGCGCTCTAAATGATCTCAACTTAATAAGACACTTCCTTTCATCGGTCTGCTCCGAGCGGGGAACACTGAGACTCTCTCGGCACCCTGTTAGAATAGGATAGGTATGTAGCGTTAAAGGGACTGGATGTTGGAAGGTGCTAGCTGCACAGTCGGCCTGCTTGCTTGCTTGCATGTTTGCATGTCTGCATGCTTGCATGTGGATATAGTATCAGACCGGGGGATGAAGGCTGCCTGCCACCCACCGCTTGCCTGCGGATCGAAGGATGTTTTGATTAGCAGGCAACTTTTTTGCAATAAATGTCCCGAAGCCAATGGTGGCTATGCCATCATTCCCTCCGCTGTTCCCATGGTTTGGCCTGCACTGAGCCTTCCCGATGACTTTGGGCGTTGATTGTCAAATCTGATGGTGTGATGCTTATGCAGTTGGTCTTGAAACGGAATGCGAAGCTAGCAGTTCCTGCTCACGTGGAAGACGAGCCTGAGATAAATACGAAGCAGTTTCAGGAGGCTGGGCAAACACTTGAGCTGAGGAACACACGGCATGGCTATGTGAGCAATGTAATCTAGGAAATGTGCTTGAAACGCTGCTCTCCACGTACCTCCTGCATGCGCCCTGCAGAGCAGACGAAGTCACACAACCGAATCGTTTATCAACTGGCCAATCCTGGTTTATGGGTCCATCTTGCCAATTCTCTTCTCCGTTCTCCGTGGTCATGAAAACATCTTTGGAATATCGGTCAAGAAATTCCGGGGTGCTCTGGAGAAGAAAAGAAGAGTACTACCTATCTAGTCTGCTCCATATTTTTGGATTTGCCGCACAGAAAGTTTGCCAACTGGTGGGTGTATGATGCCCTTTGGGAAAGCCAACTAGCCTCCACAGCAACTTCCGGGCAAGGCTTCGATATGCTTGTGCGCCACCGTTTCCAGTTGAAGACGTTACTTCCAGGAGGCTCCAGGTTCATCCTAGACAGTTGGATGCCATACTTCAGCCGTCGTCACAAGATTCCGATCAGTGATACGTAGGAGTCATGGAGAAGCGGTCCAGAGACTGGTATATTCCCAAGACTTCGGGTCCGAACAGAAAATGGGGGTGTGGTGGATGGTGGAAAGGCGACAGGATACCCCTAGAACTACACAATCACACTATGCAGCTGATTTCTGCTGACTGTTCTTTGACGCATGCTGAGCTGGAGATGTCCTGTAATTTTCCTGGCAACCCTCTCAGTTTCCGCCTCAGTGAAGGCGTCCTGTGAAATCAGTTCAAAATCTGATTTTGTCCTTCTTGCCTGGAGGAGTCGGTTCCGATGATGATAAAGCAGTCAAGGAGAAACTGTCATGATGGGGCTGCAGGGCCATGAGAAGAATATGAAAGCATCTGCACCATTATTAGCCATCCTTCTGGCACGTAAGCAGTATATCACCATGGCTATGCTTTCGCTAAGCCCCCAGATCCAGCGAATTGGGGGAAGGCGACCATGGATAATCGTGCGAAAACATCGATGCCACAGATGTATGGATGAGGCAGCATCAAGAGCCAGGTTGCCAGTGAGGTTGGTAGTCTGGAATGTGAGGAGGGGGCTGTTGAGAAGTGAACGAGGGTTTCCGCAAGAGCAAGACCCTAGTAAACGCCTCGCAGCGTGGATTATGTGCTGGGGTAGAAATGCATCTTTTCTACCTGCAGCTGCACCTGCAGCTACAGAGGTCAGGTAGGCAGGTAGCTTTGTGATACGAATGGTTGTCCCTTGCCCCATCACCCTGGCGGCAAGTGCCATTTTCGCCCATGCAGAGAAGAATGAATATCCGATCCGGCCAGGCTGAACACTTCTAGACCAATCGTTACCCTGCTTTCTCGAAATATCAAAATGGCTTGGGAGAAGGCATAACAATAACAGAGCATGCAGACAAACTTGGGGGCGGAAGATAAGCCGGAAGGCGAGGCGCGATGATGTGCAGGAGTGACGCGGAACCATGCATGCTTGTTTATGAGGATCCGAGAATACCTAGATTTTCATGTCTTTGTTTCGTGACAGCCAGCGACCAAAAGCAATATCTTTGATGATATTGTTAGTTCTGTCACAATCACATGATGCATTCTGGAAGGAAAGGGTGCTTTGTACATGTACTCTACTTACCGGGCGGTCGGAGATGTATGTATATACATGCTTGCATGACGTGCTGGTCGCTACACCGTAAACGCCCCCGCCGGCACGGCTCCAGATGGGATGATCTGCCAAAGGGCCACTAGCCATGCCATGGAGATGACTGGTCACATTGAAGCCATAATCCCGGCAGAATCAGATCAGGATGTTCGATGAACACTGCACACTGCACACTGCAGTGAGTTCTCCGTGTCGATTATTCATCCGTGCCCGCCAGGGTCCAGTTGTTTCAAGAAGCCAAAACGAAGATCGTCCACTATGGCTTTCCGACATGTCTTTTGATATTTGCCTCAATGTGTATCCACCACTCTGGACGGTTTGCCATCAGCAGCCCCCATTCCAAAGATGTCTGCGGAAGAGAGTACTCAGAACAAATCCTGCCAAATCCTGCCAAATCCTGCAATCCTGCCAGGCGAAACAGTTGCTTCTCGAAATAGCAACGACGGCACCCTGCCTCGCTCTCCAATCTCTTCTTCATGGGTAGTTCTCGTCCTGCAGGTGCTGAGCCGATCCTACGCCCACTAGATCTTGGGCTGCAGCACCGTTAATGAAGCCGTAAGAATGAATTTAGAAGCCAAGTTCGACACTTCCCAAGTGATGATGATCTGAGTCTAGATCGCTGTCTCAGTGGCTATTGTCTTGCATCTTGCACAACAATCTGTGTCAAAGCACTTCGGTCCAATAGCTTCTCCATTCGGCGTATGAGGCTGTCTCGTCTTGGTCTTCTTAGCCTTGTACTCTTCTGTCGGACGTCCCGCTTGCGTAGTTTGGTGAAGATCCACCATTGAAATCGTTTCCATGGAGGAATACCTCCTGGGACTGGAGGGAAGTTAGATAAACGCACACCTGCATATTTATGGAATGATATTTCACGTGTGAAGGTCAGTTCTGCAGCACCTTTCGAATATGCCATAAAGCCAACCGTCATCCCGCTCTTCACACGACTTACGATCGATTGATCAATCATCTCGGACGAGGCTCCATCCTCGCAAGCAAAGCGGTTGAAGACACTTGGAGAGATCCGTGTTGGCAGATAATCATCATATTCTCAAGCATCACACCCCAGCCTCCAGCCTCCATCCAGCCTCCAGCCCACAATTGGAGAGGTTCTCGGCTTCTGTATTGGCCAGCGTGAACAACATCTGGGCAGACAATTGTGCCCTCCATGGTCCCAGTATATCAGCAAAACCAGTCACAGTCAGCGAAGCCTTCAATCACATTTCGGAGCCAACAAGGCTGCGCACCATACCTGCACGACTGTGCAGTGCAGTGCCTTAGTGGCAGCGAAAGTCAGCACACCTACCTTACAAATCGCTGCATCGAGGCAAGGCACATCGAGGCAAGGGACACCGAGACACCAATCCCGGTGCGAAAAGACCCAGCGATCGGGTCACCATCCAGCCTGTGCCCAGATTCGCCATCTGTCGCATCGCATTCTGGCTGTTAATCCCAGCATCGCCAGCAAGTCGCAATCGCAATACCAAGTCTCCCAGCAAATATTCTGCACCATAGTGCATCGACATACCTAGGAATCCACTCGCTTGGCCGCCAAGTCGATCGCCAGCACAAGCCCGCGAGTCCTGCCCATCACAGTGCATTGAGGGAAGGCATTGGGACCTATCGAGAGCGGTCTACTTCAGGGAACTGCTGCCACTTGGGAAGGTATGTCGCAACCCTACAGACTGCAGTAGATGGAAGAGAGCGTCGGCGGTAATGTGGGCGTTCATCGACGTGTTGTTGACCAAGGATGCAGAAGCTAGAAATCTAGAAAGCTAGAGAACTACAAGATCGCGACTGAAATAAGACACGTCAAGTTCCAACGGCGGATAATATATGCGACAGATCCGATACACGACACGCGCCAACGACGACGTTAATAGCGGTAGTGGCAGCGGCAGCGGCAGCGGCAACGGCAACGGCAACGGCAAGGGCGTCAAGGTCTACCTACCCTACCTACCTTACCTTTAAAATCCACTTATACCTACACTTACAACTTACACCTACACTTACACTTATACACTTACACTTATACCTACACTTACACCTACACTTACACCTACATCTACGCTCAGATTTAGGCTCATACTGTGCTGCACAGTCCACTCCGTCTCGACTAGATCATACAGATCATAGTCAACGACGAGTTTTGGCCGTGCTGCTTTCATCGCGTCGTGTCGCGTCGTGGAGGTACTGGTACATACATACCTACCTTGTTCATACTGCAGCAGCCTCTTCTGGTAATCCGGTACATAGGTACATAGCTGCAGAGGCGCACAGGTACATCCCGAGGTACCTAGGTACCTAGAGCAACCAAGCCGGAGGTGTCTGAGAATTGGCGAGGTAAAAGGCGAAACGCGGCGACCCAGAATCAATCCCGTCTGTCCCATCCATCTCATCAACGAACCAATTAGCCGCTCAGAAGCCCAAGCTTCTTCAATAGAGACGCAGCGCTTGAGAGCGGAGCGCGGAGAGTGGAGAGCGGAGCGGAGCGTACATACCAACAGGCACCATACCTATACCCATACGGTGCCATCCCCATACCCAGAGAGCTACATACTCTCAGTCTCGGTATCAGTCTCAGTCCCAGTCTCACCCTCACTCTCACTCTCAGTCTCGGTCTCGGTCTCGGCCTCAAAGCATACATAACGATCAACAGTGCAAAAGCCTTGCTGCCCTGTGCTGTGCTGTGCTGTGCTGTGCTGTGCTGTGCTGTGCTGTGCTGTGCTGTGCTGTGCTGTGCTGTGCTGCGCTGAGCTGCGCTGAGCTGCGCATGCTGCACTGTGCTGTCGGCAAGCCTGGAGCAAGCCTGTAGGCTGTCTGCCTGCCTCCCTGCCCGCCTGCATTGCACTGAACTGGTCCAAACATCAAGGCGACTCGACACCGAAAGAAGTACACGCCTCACCTCATCTCACCTCACACTCTTCGCCTACTCGTCAATCTCCCTTGCCTCTCTCTACTCATTTTTCATTTTTGACCTCCAAGACCTCCAAGACCTCCAAGACAACACCATCATCCATTCCCCCTTCGGACGGCTAAAGACCACAACCACGACCGACGGCGCTGGGTCGGCTTGGTAGAGCTTTCTGGTCTTGAATCTTGAACGTTGCGAGGAGCAGTAGTACGCATTCCATATCACATCCCGTCCATATCTCACCCCTCGACGTCCAGACGACAATTTCGAGTCCGTCCTCTTTTTAGGCGTTCCAGACGCGGTTTGGAGGATTTCGAGTCACGGTGGCTGGCAAGACTTCAAATGACCGAAAGTGAGTACTCGATCTCTCTCTTTATATGAATCTCTGAGTCGCGGATGCTCTACCGTGCTTTATAGCACACCCGGTCTCGTTTCATTCATCATCCACAAGGATCCCCGTAAATAAGCAATATCTATCTCCCTCTGGCCCGTTTGGGTATCCCGAAGTCTTCTTTTCCCTGCTTTTCATCATTGCCCGTCGTAGTGGTCGAGTGCGGTATTTACCCTTGACGGCACATTCAACCTTCGCCAATTGGATCCTGACAGCTTATTCATGAGAGCTATCAGAGAAGTCTTTATTTATTGTGGCATCGCTGGACCTGTTTGGCACGCGCTTCCATGTGGCTATTGAAGGTTCAGCTCGGCTCCGCAGCTCAAGCTGGGCAGCTCCTCGAGCTTTCGTCCGTCTCTGCCAGCCATGTTTCACAATAAGCTATCGGTCGCAATTTTACTGACGCTCTGATCCAGCACTTCAACCGACTGCAGTGGCATACGATAATCTCATGTCTACGCAATCTGGTAATATACAAGATCTCAACGCTTACTCTGGCCTTCAAAATTCGTCGTTTATCATCGCGTCAGACACGGAGCCTGATAGCACGTCCAGACAGGAATTCACACACCATCATCCGCCGGTACCCTCGGAAATGGGTTTGCGCTATATGACGATCCCCGCCTCAGATGATACCCGGTAAGCATGTCGATTGATTGGCTTCACGTTCTCGTTTGTTTATTGTTTGCGGCCCCGAGTTCCTGACGAATGTGGCATTGGGCATTGACACGTCCCCCCCCCCTTTCCTGCCCTCCAACACACCTCCTCGCCTTACCTTCAGAGGCTTGGGACGCCGAAAGCCATTGCGTCTAGCTGTCGCCTGGCTCTTGGGATCGGTTGATACTCGGCTGATGTACAGATGCCAACGAGGCCCCGGAACTCATCATTCTGCATCCTATCGTTGCACGGCTTAGGCTTCACTTTTCAGTCTCTTGCAGAGCCGTATGTCACGCGCGAGGGCACAGCGGCTAAGGTTGTGTGATTGTGCCACGAACCATGCCTGGTTGCCACACGTTCTCGCGTTTTTGTTTTCGTTTCAGGATCTATAACTTTCACCGATCTTGGGCTAATCTGTGTCTCGAAGATTTACTTCCGAAGGTACACAGCAGCAGAGTTCTGTATACTCTGTTGAACCAAACCTTACCTCGTCGACACCATCCACAGTATCCTTCTTCCCGAATGTCTTCCCGCCGGCCTTGAGCAACTCTTCATCCTTCTCTAATACATCTTCGCCGTACCTCTCTTCAAGTCTCGCAAATTATTGTCTGCCCGACATCAAGCAAAACTTTAATTCCTTGTACGTTTCCCAAGCGCATACCACAAGATCGTTGATCAGGCTGGAGCAGCGCTGATGAATAAACACAGTAACTCGGCCTCTGATATGCCACCGCCATCCAGATCTCCTCATCTGCCACAAATCTCTTCTACGCGAGATCTCTACACAACTAATGCTCCACAGCTGCGTCGCCATTCTGAATTACTAACTCGATCACCACCAGCTCTTGGCGCAATGAGGGGGGTTCCACTATCACCCACATCGAGCAGCGGCTTCACCAGCCCGCCAAGCCTCGACAGTGCGCAGCTGGCTAATAATCCAAATGGGCCTCCACCACTGAATCCTACGGAACTCCTATATCAAACTATTCAAACCTCAGATGGTCAACAGATCCGACCAGAGATTATTGGCAAGATTGATAAGGGGTTCTTTTTGGCCGAGAATGACTGGACTTGCTACCGACGCAACTATTTCCAAATAAGCTGTTCGTACACTTTATCACCAAATGTCCCGACAGGAACAACGATGCTTCTCGTTCAGGGAGGGCAATCGATGCAGATACAAGCATTCGCCATGTCGATATCCGCAGTCGTTGATGGCGAAAATGGGAAGCCAATTGAGTTGGTACAACATACACCGAAGCGCGACAAAGGTCCTCAACAGAAGCCAGAGCGCGTCGTTCTACTCCCTAGACCCGTCAATACCACATTGTACAATGGAATTGGGCCAGATGGTACAATGGGAAGCGGGAGCCGTTCGCTCTTTGATCCGAACTTTACTCAGATCTCTAACCAACCGCCGACCGAATGCACGTTTGAACGGATCCAGTTTAAGCAAGCAACCGCGAATAACGGAAAGCGGAGAGCTCGCCAACAATATTATCATCTTATCATCGAACTCTATGCGGATCTGGGTGCGCAGCTTGGAGAAGGAAGGTGGGCCAAGATTGCACGGCGGGTGTCCGCACAGATGGTTGTTCGAGGTCGGTCACCAGGACATTACCATGCAGAGAGGAGAGGAAGCAATGCAAGCGCTGGGCCTGGGGGTTCTAATGGCCAGGGCGGTAGCATGGGTGGTTATGCGCCGAATAGCAGCATTGGAGGTCGGTCGGGAGATATGTCCATGTCCGGCTCCTCTAGTATGATGTCTGGAAGCAATTACGGCAACGCCTATGACACGTCCAGGTCTCGGCGATATCTGGCCAATGCTGGCATTGAGATCCCTCCTGAGCCCATCATGGGAGGCGAGGATGAGAAAGCATTCCACGAACTTGACGGATACTACTACTATCCACACGCCCTCCACGAAGCAAACATCAGCTCGGGCATCCGCTCCCACCAGCCCTACCATCCCCACCGCGATGACCGCGCCCCCCTCTCCATGGCGAACTATTCCACGCACAACCCTTCCAGAATAAAGCCGGAGTACCAGCACACGGGCTTCAACCTGCCGAGCCTCTCCAGCGGCCCCCTCGACGCCTACGGCCGGTACTGTGGCCGCTTCGAGGGCGTTCAGGCCACACGCGGCTACTACCCGAGCGCCGCAATCGTGCACTCGGAGATCAACACCTCATGAGGCGCGCGACAGTGGTGGATCAAATGACGGATGAAACATTCCCGGATGGTCCGAACACAGCACTCCTATGCCTCTCGGGCCAGCCGACATTTCGAAAAGGAAGGGGGGGGTTGGACGGTTTTGTGGACTCTTGGGAGGCAGACTCGAGTTTTAGCAGGAGATCTATCTAGCGAGCGCTCGTTTTTCTTGCTGGATGCCTTGATTCATGGGACGACAATCCGAGGGTCTTCGCGGTCGGTTGCATCTTACGATCGATCGGTCTTTGGAGACTCAGGCTTTTCTTCTTCTTCTTTATCTTCTTCTGCTTCTTTTTTTCCTTCTTCTTCTGAGTTTTAATTATGTCATTTCCTTTCATGTCATCGGAGAGGCTACTTGCAAATATACCACTGTGCTTTTTAATCTGGCTTTAATTCTCTCATAGGTATCTCTCGTTTTGTGGCGTGTAGGCTAGGATGTCAGAGAAAGGAAAGGATCACGGATGGGAACAATGAACACGGAGCAAGGAAATGGGCACAGGGGCTGGCGGGGTCGCATACTCAAGGGAAATTGAAAGGGGGCGGAAAATAAAATACCAGGCACGGGCAAGGAAGCACGGGAGTCTGGGCATGGAAATTGGAATGGAATGTCGGCTCATGGCGGACTTTAGTTTCATTTCTGAGGCCTGTTGGTTGATGCTGGAGCATGAGGGAGCTAGCTGGGAGCGTGTTGCTGCACTGCTGCACTGCTGCTTTATGTCGTCTGTTTTGATTGGTTGTCGACGATCTGCGGTTTGCTGGTTCAGCTGAGCGTATCCTTGTGGTTTTGGGAGCGAGGGTTGTGAGCCGGTGGAAGGAGAGGGAAGAGAAGAGGAGGGCTGGCGGTAAGGAGGTCTGCGGGGCAGATGTCTAGGCGCGGGAAAGGGTCGGAGAAGGAGGACTGGGAGGGGCGGGGGATGGAGGAGAGGAACAGATTGATGATGACGAGGATGGTCTGGGTGGTTGCCTTATCTATCTACCTTAGCTACGTAGTTGCCGCTTGATAGTAATGGGTGGATATCTGAGCTTCTCGCTGTCTTCCCCTGTGCTTCTCTGTGCTGGACTGCCCGCAGGTGTCACGCAGGGTGAATGGCGCGAGGAAAGCAACTCGGTGATTGCAGTGATGATGGCCAGGCACGACTCATCCAGACAAGTTCGGCAGGGCAAGTCATCGCCATGGCGACGGCGGCGGGCGAGTCATCCAAATCGGTTGTTTGATTCACAGACTCGCACCGCCGCCCACAGTCGCGGATGCTTCTGCACACCCGCTGCTTCCGCTGCGAATCGCCTCCCCACCTCAGCCCCTTTTCTAATGTGAGTGTCCAAGGAGATTTTGTGTTTGTCCTTTGTCCCTATCCCTTTCATTCCCCCCCCCCCACACCACTGACTCTCCATTTACCTTCTAACTCCCGCAGCCTCCCGCAGCCAGCCAGCCACACGATGTCAGGGAATCCGCCGCAGCAAAACCATAACCATAACCGCACCCGCACCTCGCCCACGCAACTTGCAGCTCTTGAGGCCCCGCCGCCAGATCAGCCGCGTCGGACAGCCGAGGCGGTGTGGCCCGCCACAGCGGCCAGGACTGGAATGGCAGATGTGGGGAGTGCGGGTGAGAGGGGGGGTGCAGGTGCTGGAGGCGGAGATGGGGGTGGAGAGGAGAGAGCGGCGGAGGGGGAGGAGGAGTCGGCGGAGGGGCTGTCGTCGCTGGGGTCGTGGAGGAGCGATGGGAGGCATCGGGAGTGGTATGCCAGGGGCAGGGCGATGAGGTGGGGGGATGTGGAGGTGGGGTGGTGCAGTCGTTGTGTGATTTTGTGATGGGGAAGGAGGGGGGACATGAGTCTCCAAGAGAGAGGGGGGGGAAGAGGCATTGAAGTGAAATTGGGCCGAGATGTCCGATTCAACTCTAGAATCTTCGGATGCACGCGGTGAATGGGTGGTTCGAGAGTTAGGACGACATAGAGGGGGGTCGCAAAGCTGAACAGAAGGAAATACGAATGGCGTTGTTACCATTATTCTCTCCCAGCAACGTTGAGGAAGTAAGTAGACAGACCGGCCCCCATCCAGAGAGATCATCCGCTCCCCCTCCATCCCCCACAGGCTCCTCTCGCCAACCCCCTCGCCCCCTCCCACCCGCACTCGCCGCCACCTCACAGCTTCCCCCTGCCCTCCATCGCCCTCTCCCCATCCACCAACACACACCACCCCTCACTCCCCATGCCACCCTCCCCACCCACCGCCGCCCTGAAATTCCTCGCCGCAAACTCCAAGATCTCGTCGTCGAACGTCCCCGGCTGCAGCCACACGGCGGGCACCCCCAGCGCCTTCGCCTCCTGCAGCACCTTCAGCGTCACATTGGGCGGCGTGATGACCGAGACGGCGGTGGTGGCGGGCGAGGGCAGCGCCGAGAGCGACGCCACCGCGGGGTGGCTGGCCGAGAGCGCGGAGATGCTGGCTGCGCTGGGGTTGATCGGCGTCACGGGGAGGGAGTGCTCGAGGTACCAGGAGAAGACTGGGGGGCGTCAGTGGGGGGCGTGTCGCGGGGTTGGGGGGGAGGGGAGGGGACACGCACTCTTGTGGCCGAATTTCGAGGGGTCGCTGGAGGCGCCGACGACGGCGAAGGAGGGGGTCGAGAAGAAGGCGCGGGCTGCGGCTTCGCCTGCCATTTTCGGTATAGGAGGTTATTCAGAGGGGAGTGTTTAGATGTGAGGTTTGGGGTGAATGGTGGACGTGAGGTTGTGGAAATAAAGTAGTGGGGTGGCCGAGATGGCGGGGTCGATTGATTGAGATTTGACAGGTGATAATGGCGGAGTGCGGGGAAGATTATCCGGGACTACCCGCGATAATAACGGCTTGTGAAATTGGTTTCTCACATAAATATAAATCATTCTCCTTTTATCCTTTTTATTAGATTAGTCTAATGCTTTAAAGCTTTAACTAAGAAACAATTTGTTAATGTTCAAATAAAAGCAGTATTTTTAAGAAAAAATACATAAAAAAAAGCATATAAAGATGGTAACCTAAATAATCTAGATCATCTCTTATCACTTTAACTAAACTATTTATCTTTTTTTCCCTAATGAAATGAAATAAAATCTAAAAAATTTAGGGTTATAACTGATTTTCTTTTACTTGCATTTGTTTGTTTACGAATGCATATGCATTGTCTCTGTCTCTTAGAGAATATTCTTCAAATCTGCGCATCTTGTTTATATTAGGGGCTTATCAAAATCCAGTCACGGTTTGTCGGTTTTGATAAATCTAGTCACCAAACACTCATACTCGGAGCTGTCAGACACCCACGAAATCTTGAGCTTGCTCCTTGAACTCCTCCGATTCCTCTTCTGCTTCCTCGTCTGCTTCGTCTCCTTTATTCTTCAAACGGTCTCTCTCCCTTCTTCCATCCATCTTGCTCACATCCACGCTGTTCGCACAATTTCTTCACAGCAGACGGCTTCTGTTGATGGCTACACCCATGCTCTCGTGCACAGGTAGCAGGTAGGACAAATCACGTCCATACTCTCAAATTCCTCTACCTCAACCTTCCTAATCTTGCAAATCCCTTTCTACAACTTACTCGGCACCCACCTCGGCTTTCTCTTCTCCACAAAAGCCCTCACCCCCTCCCTCATATTCTCCCCCTTATCCATCTTCACATACCAGTCCCTCAGCGTGCTGTCCGTCGCCTCCTGCACCCCAATTCCCTCCCACCCCGCCTTAACCCCCTCTCTCGAGACAATCACACTATCCGGGCTATTCGCCGCAACCTCCTCCGCCACCCTCACCGCCTCCTTCACCACCTCCCCCTCCGCGGCTCCCACAACCCTATTAACCAGCCCCCACCTTTCCGCCTCCTCCGCGCTCAACGAACGCCCCGTCAGCGCCATCTCCATCGCCCGTTGGCGGCCGACAGTGCGCACAAGTCGTGGCAGGGCACCGGCGAGCGCCACCACGCCGCGCTTTACTTCTGGCAGTGCGATCTGAGCCGAGGGCGAGGCAATCACGATGTCGCAGTTTATGATGGCTTCGGTGCCCCCACCGTGGCAGAGGCCGTTGACGGCTGCAATCACGGGTTTCTTGCCCGTGCGCCTGGAGAGGCCGGCGAATCCTGAAGGCGGCATGGGACGGGTGTCGGCTGCGGTATTGTTGTTGTCCCATCTAGACATCGTTAGCTGATGTACCTGATTCAGATCGTGCAAGAGGCTTGGGAAGTGAAGACATGTTTGTCACGCAAAGTGATGAGGGAGACAGATTAAGTAGGGTGAATATAACACACTCTTTCAAATCGGCACCTGCACAAAAAGCCCGCCCGGCGCCAGTGACAATGCCCACCAGCAAACTGGGTTCGTTATCCAGCCAGTTCCACAACGCGTCCAATTCATAATGTCCAGTGGTGTTGATGCAATTGAGTGATTTCGGCCGATTCAGCGTTACCAGCAGGATATTCTTCGTCGGAAACGATACAACTGCATCCTGGACGTTCGGTGGGGGGGTTTGAAACGCCATTTTCTGCCGACGAGCAACGAGAGAGGGTCGTTGGTATATGAGGACGGGACAGGGGAAGTGTCCGAGTGCGTAGCCTGGGAAGCCGGGGTAAGAGGACATTAAGGAATGGGATTATGGAGAGGTGAGAGAGAGAGAGAGAGAGAGATAGAGAGAGAAAGAGAGAGAGAGAGAGAAGAAGCGAATAACTGTTTGAGGAGTTGAGGATACGTATTGACATATTGGATATTGACATCCATCAGCTATCATAGGCCGTTGGAGATCTCCAGACCCCACAGTTCTATGCGGGGTTGATGAGCCTCGGTCAAAGGGTATGCGGAGACGGGGAACCGAAATCCGGGGTACATACATAAACGCCATCCATCTGTGCGCCACACTGTGTGCCACATCTTCTCAACCTCTCTGGGTAACTATGAGCTTCGGATTCCAAAAAGATATTCATGATATAAAAGTCGAGGACGGAGGGTTGGAAGGTTGGAGATTCGTCACATAACGGTACATCCACAAGCCCCCACCGGGCCATAACTAATATGATAACTCTCGTGGTTACTCTCCTCGCTCCCACTGCGACTCTCACTCCTCTCCCCATGCCTGTCTCTCCTCCTCTCCCTCCTACTTTCTCTCCTCGTATGCCTCCTTTCTGTCCTATTTCTCCGTTTTGTTTTCCGCTTTGCTTCTCTCACTTTGTCCTTATGCGCATCCAATCCATCCTTCACATTCCCTCTTTCACTCTCCGCTCCCAAGCCTCCACTCATCAAAGGCACATCGCTCTCCCTTTTCCTCTCTACCCCCGGCCCCGAATCCAACTTATCAAACTTGGCTTTCTTCCGTAGCTTATCTCTTGTTCTTTCAAACTTGTTACTCGCTCTCTCCAACTTGTTTCTCAAAATGCCCTTGAGGCTTCTGATCGAGGATGTTCGACTCTTCATTGACTCCGCATCATCATCTGCATCCGTTTGCTTCCTCTTCCCATTCCCCTTGCATCTATCCCTTCCCACCTTCTCCTTCCATAGCACAGCATCGTTGTCCGCCGCCGCGTCCGCCTCCGCCATCTCCCTCGCATATTCCTCCTCCCTCCTTAGCGCAGCCGCCGCAGCGCATTCCGCGGGGCTCATGTCCTCTTCGCCTTTCCGCATGCAATGGCCATCAGGCGGCGCAGGAGGCTCATGGTCTGGCTGCTCTGGCAGGCTAGATTGGCAACTGGATTTCCACAATGCTAATGAGCCAGACTCCATGGCGATGGCTCGATATTTGACTTGGGTCATGCGCTAATCGCGTTTCGATGGTGAGGTGTTGATAGCGAGGGCCGAGTTGACATTTTAAAAGGTTGAAAGCTTTGAAATCCAGGCAAATAAATAGGGGAAGGAATGCGTCAGGTCTAGGGAATGGATCTGCTGTTCTAGGTCAACTCTACATAGCGCGACGAACCATTCACTTGCATAGTCGAAGGAAAGAATCATACCTTATCCGCAAAAAAAAAAACCCTAGGATTCATATTATACTCTAAACGCCATCGCCATGCAAAACACTTGTGGTATCTACAAATCCGCAAACCCCTTCCCTTCCCATCTTTAATCAAGGATTCTCTCTCGCCTCGCTCGCACCGGGGCTCTCTCCCCAAACATTCTCAAATCCTTCTTCGTCAGGAACCCCGTACTTCGGTTTTAATGCCGGCGTCTCGTCCCTACTCTCCTGCCACTCCCTTGACTCCTGTGCGCCCGGACTCTCCGCATCATCGTCGCCTACGGCAAACTTATCATCCGGATCTATACCGTGACCGTCGCCCATTTTAGGATCAATCCCAGAAGAACTATCCGAAGGCTCAAAGCCCTTGCCGATATCTTCGTCTTCATTGTTACCGTATGTGTGCCTAGTGTCATTAGCATGCGATCACTCCCATCGAGACCGGTATAAGAACGAGCAATGAGACTTACACAAACCGCCTGGGCTCAACAGCATTCCAGCCGGTACTTCCATCCTTCCTCGCTCCCATCTTCTTCGCCTCGTCCGCCTCCGTAGCCTCTACTACAAGATCAACACCCTGGCTCCTGTCACTTTTCACCGAGCTCGAACTGGACGAGTGTTGGCTCACCATCCCCTTCACCAACGAGGCGCGTCCTGCCTCCTCACCAGACGACCTATTCTTATCCTTCTTGCCCTTATTCTGAGGCTGGACCTGCTGCACGGTCTCTTTGATATTTTCCTTCCGCTTCGCACGACTATCCCTCGTCGGTTGTCGGAGGTGGCGATTCGCAGATGTCGTCAGCAGATCCGGCTCTTCCCTCATCCAGCCCCGCCGAGTCGCTGTATTCGCAGTAATAACGGGATAGTTCCAGTCGCCGAATTCGAGTTTCCTTGCACGCGTGTACAGGTTCTCTTCGTCCGGGTCTAAGCCCTCGCCGTCAAAGTCGGGAGAATACGTGTAAAACCTGCTGTCTTGTTGTCCGTTCGGCACAGGCGGTGTGCGAGGACCGCTTGGTCCGGGGCTACCGCCGAGTAATGGCGTCCGCAAGTTTGCTTCCCCGGGCTTGGGAATCCAGTACTTGCCCTTGCCGCCACGCTGATAGCGCATACCCTCCATCATCCTTGCGACGCGAGAGCTGGAGTCTTCGTGTGCCATGATGTTGTCGCCTGAGTCGAAGAGACGGTATTCGTATTTCCTTCCCGTGAAAGTCTCCTTGGTGTCTTCGATGAGGTCCCGAATGCCAAAAGCATCGCGGATAGCATACAAAACCGGCATACGCGCTGCTGATATGGTGACGTCGGCGTAGTCGTGCCATGAGAACGCGTACCAATGGCCTATGGCAAAGGCTGGCATTTCCATGCAGATAAGAGCGTCTTGAATAGCGGCTGCGAGGTTGTCTGGAGTGTAGCCTTGCACGTCGTCCGGAATGGCTCCCAGCCACACCAGAATCGATAGGCCAAAGCCTTGCCAATATGAAGCGAAAATGATGAGCTTGATACACAAGAATTTTGGGACGGGCCTGAAAGGTTGCAGGTCCTTCGACATGCACACCCAGAACATCCCTAGAGAATACAAGCTCACGGTCACGCTGATGTTGTATGCAATTCCACTCCACATGTATCCAGAAGTTAACCCAATATATCCTTCTTGGTAAACACCAGTAGCTTTCATTATAATCGATGCGAGACCAAGAACAGGTTTCAGCCAAGCATATTGTAGGATTCCGCGCTTGATTGCTAGAAAAGTATGTGGATCGGAGATATCGACTCTCGGAAGGAAGTGATTCAAAGGCCACAGATGATGTACAGGTTCGCGACCATGCATCATTATAATGAGTGCTCGCTCGCCGCCTATGAAGTTGACAAGAAGCTGGAGGAAGGTATAGATGGTGAATGCCTATAGCTGGTCAGTAGAGATCTCGTAGCTGGAGGTGGGCGCCTGTGCATACTTCATAGACGTCTCGTATAGGATCTACCCATAATGCTGCTTTTATGGACACCAAACTTATCCATGAGGATATCGAGTATATTGGCACCCTATCGAGATCAGCATGGGGGATGGTCATGGCTCGACAGCACAACGCACATAAGCAGGATTCTGATCACATATCGCTGGAGCAGCGGTTTTCGATAGTTTTTTCTGTGAAGCAGCTCGTCAATAAGTGTATTCGCACGCGGATGGAAGTTCGAGCTCATACGTCTGGAGCCATATCGACCTATTGATAGCAGTCTGGTCAGCAAGTGAAGCTTCAAATCGTGCTGTATTCACAACTTACACGATCGATATCAAGGTTGAAACAAGAGATGCCACTCCCGCGACAATTACTGTGCCTTTTGCAAGCTTTTGGCCCGTCCCTCCTGAAAGGTCTCCTCCATCTGACATTTTTATCAACCCGAATGGATATGACGCGTTCCGTGGCCAACGGCTCTGTTGACGCGCTGAAGATGTCGAGGGGACATCCAACGCAGGCTGTTCAGCTTGAAGGCATGCTCATCTGTCGGCAGCTCGAAGCAAGGTCTTCAATGAGTACACGTTTAAACAAACTTGGATTTGCAAATGTGAGGCACATCTCCAGAGAGAGATTGCGGGTGTAGCACGGCACGTGCCACTACCATATGGGAGCTTCTTGGTAGCTGAAGGCGGTGGCAGAATCCACATGTCAATGTTGATGGACGTAACCGTAACCCCAACGAGTACCTTGCAATCATAAGCTGCCATTGCTTCAATTTTGAAAAAGGAACAGCACCAAGCACCAGATATGATCGGGAAGTCCATCAACTACTGTAGTTAAAGGCTTCTGCCATATAGGCGGAGGTGGAACGGAACATTGGCATCTGGCCTGCGATCATGAAAGGAGGATCTTGAAGCTACATACTACGCGAGGGGAAGATGTCGAGCAATGCGGCTTTGACAGCTGCGTCGTTATCGCAGAATTTGAGCTTCAACTGGTAGGAGACTTCTATGGCAGCTATGATATACTACTTGGACTGACAGATGCCAGGATATTCTTGGTTGAGTTGATTGTTTGCGGCGTTCTGTGAGTCTCCTTCCCTTATCCTCTCTCCGAGCTCTGCTAACTATTGCTTGGCAGGACATTGTTCTTCCTCTTCTACTTCAACCGCCTGTTTGCGAGGCTCGTGTCTTACGGCATTCGAGCATGGACATGGCACAAATATCGGGTGTATTTCGACGTGCAAGCACTACAGATCTCGCTCCTCGGTGGGCGTATCTTCTTCAAAGGACTTCGATACCATGGAAATAACGAAACCATTCTCGTACACAGCGGATTTGTGACTTGGGTATACTGGCTTCGCAATGCCAGAGAATTGGATTTGGCTGAAGGACGGGACGTTAACCGCATGTCAAAACAATCAACTCGGGATGAAAAGAACGAGACCACAGATCCGGCCGCGGCTGAAAAGGGAGGGCAGTCTCGTAAGGCGACGCTGCCATGCCGTCTTACTGTAGAACTGAAAGGCTTGGAATGGTTCATCTACAACCGCAGTCCTGCATATGATTCAATTGTTGCAGGACTTACCAAAGAGAGCCCAGCATGGGATGAAAGCGTGCCGGTTGACGAAACTGCAGTAAAGGAAGAAGATCTCGGGCTGAGGAGGCGGTCATTGGGCTCTCAATTCGGTAACCAGTTAAATCTGGCCAGAACCGTAACTGCGAACTTTTCGGAATCCGATAATAATGAGGGCTTGTCACCCTTGGCCGAGAAGGATACTTATCAAACATCGCGGAGTCCTGACAGCTCGTCCTCCATCGATGAATCAGCAGACCAGCGCCAAATCCAGAATGAAATAGAGCAAAGCTTCATACTTCGTTTTCTCCCTGTGCACATCCAATGCACAAAGGCCGCGGTAGTGCTTGGGAATGAGAACACAAAGAGTGTGTTCATTACCAAGGCTGATCGGTTTTCTGGCGAGATTGATGCTACTGCTTCTCGCGCACCGGATTTATATAAGCTGTTCTTCAACTTTCAGCTTGAGCACCCAGTAGTTCAGATGAAGCCCAACGATGACTACAAAGAGGATCAAACTGCAACGGCTTCGCGTGCAAAGGATGACATCAAAGAGCGCATTAGACCTGACGCAATTTATCATCACCGTTTCTTCCATCGGTATCGCCGAAAGGCCTGGCACAAATTGCAAAATCTCGTGCCATACTTTAGTAGCTCTGTGGAAACATTCTCCACATTTTCAACGCCTGAACAACATGCTGAACCAATGGTGCAAGACCACTCAAATCATTGGCAAGGGCTGTCACGCTATCTCAACGATGATGAAGCAGATGGCAAGGCTAAATGGTCAACTTTTGAATACGCCACCGTATCTACGATTCTCGACAGTCCCCAAGCTAGCATAAGTTATTATTGGGACATACCGGGCAAGGTCCAGCAAGCGTCAGCATTCTCAAAGGTGAACTCCTGGCAAAATACCGATATCAATGGGGATAGACCCCCTGAATGGGGAATTGATGTTGTCGTGAAAGGAGCCATGGTAAACTACGGTCCATGGGCAGATCGACAGCGAGCAGACTTGCAAAGAGTATTTTTCCCCAGTCTTTGCAAAGATGCATTTCCAGCGAAGAAGCTCAAACCTGGGGATACAAGAGTAGCCACAACTCTCAAAATCTACATCCAACTTGATGACGACACAACCCTTCGGGTTCCAATCCGCGAAGAGTCCAAAAATTGGAAATGGAAAGTTCACGCAGATACCATGACTTCAGGACCGAAAACCCAGAAACCTCATGGAAAAGGATCTCGTAAACACAAATCAAAGCCGAGTCACACCGGCCCTGAGATTCGCCCATTTGGTTGGCTTGACTTAAAAATGTCTACGAATGCAACTGTTAACTATACCATGGATATGGTCGCAGGGACGTCCGGTTTTTCAAATAAGTTGGATTTAGATCTTCCCAATCTCGAGATCATAACCAGCGTCAATCACGGCCTACTTTGGCGTTCTCTCAATCAACGATTCTCCTGCGATCTTTCTAATCCATTGGGATGGAACAGTCTTCACACCTGGAAGTTTGACTTTGTCAGTAATGGGATGGAGCTTTTTCTATTGAGAGAGCATATCTTTTTGTTGATTGATTTGATCGATGATTGGACTTCTGGGCTCCCATCTGATTACCTCACCTTCGTCCCGTTCCAGTATCTCCTAAATCTTCAGTTTGGCAATTTTAGGTTGTACTTGAACGTTAATGATTCGAATATCATCAACAACCCTTCGGACATGGATGATAATACGTTTCTAATCATTTTCGGGACGGCATTGGCAGCAGATCTCTGCATTCCCTTGGATAGATATCGTCCACATCGAAATGATGTGAGTTTTGATGTGAAAGCACATACAAGTGGTCTCAGCCTTCATGTGCCACCGTGGAATACTCAAGCGACCTTCCTAAAATCCAACAAGTTAGCTCAGCTCGAAGGCCTTGCTATCAACGGTAAATATCAATACTGTGATACGACATCCCCGAGCAACACAGACACTGTTCTGCTAAATATATCTGGGCGAAACCTTGAGATACAGCTGTACGGGTTCCTGATTCGATATTTTATGAAGATCAAGGATAATTACTTCGGTGAAGACATCCATTTCAGAACACTCGAGGAGTATCAGCAGACAATTAATCCCAGTGACCCGACTGCTGCTGCTCTTCTCGGCACGCCGCCACATAAGAAGACCAATGATCTCGACGTTATCTTGAGTATTAATGCTGAAAACTCAAGCGCACTGCTGCCCGCGAACCTCTATTCGGCCAACAGACATGTGAAGATTGAGATTGCAACATTGTCTGCAGATCTCCGATTCACGAACTATTATATGGATTTAAATCTCAGTTTAAGTCCTCTAGCATTTTCGCTGGGCAAGCTCGAGAGCCTTCCAACTCCGACAACTTCAACTTCTGGCACTCAGCTTTATGTGGACGCCGTCGAGATATTTGGTAACCGACTCTTCGGTTTGCCACCAACAGAACCGACATATCTGTGTAATTGGGATTTCACAGTTGGAGCGATAACAGGCGAAACCTCAGCGGATTTTGTTATGGAATTAGCTGCAGGGCTCGAGACCTTCGCATTTTCATTTGATGATGACGAAAATGCATTGGCAGCAGTCGCTCCTCTCATATTACATGATGTAACATTCCTGAGAGCGTCAGTTGGGCGAATTCATATTTGGATTCATGTCCATGATGCGGCCTTCTTAGCATCGACAGGCCCCATAAATGTAAACTTCAATGACTGGGCCGGCATGCTTTACTCAAAGAAACTTAAGGTCTCAATACCTGATCTGGTGCTGGCTTGTGTAGATGCCGACTCGGCATCGCGTCATAGATCAAGAATTGATCATCCAGTCGAAACGCATGCATATGTCACGACGACCCTTGAGCTGACAATGGTTGCCAGGAAGGCAGGATTTGAGCAGGACAGGAACTTGCAGCAAAACCATGTCAGACGTGAAGATTCGAGGACACACAGAACACCGTTCTTGTTACTTGATGATCCCTTCGGATATTCGTCAGAGCACGTTGATCTTCCCGCCATGTGGGTGCCTCCAGTCCCAGCTCCTATCGATGTCATACAATCCGATGCCTTCCAGGATAATACCTCAAATTCTAAATCATCGATCGGCTCCTCAAGACGGGATCTACGACGTAAAAGCTCGTTCCTGTCGACATCAAGTTCCGGTAGATCAAGTCAAAAGAGTATCATTCGGACTCATAGTAGTCCCTCTGCATCCAAACTACAACACGGAAACTCACCCGAGTCTCCATCAAGGAGTAGCCAGCTCGGTAGCAATCTCCATCGTACACGTCAGACGCGAGATGTGTCAACCTCTTCGACCGGTCGTCAGTCGTCCTTCTATAGCGCTGCCGACCACAATGATAGAAGATCTGGGGATTCTTCTAGTGTTGTGTTTTCAAGCCCCTTTATGCCGCCATACTTCCCTCTTGATAATGTTGATCCAGATACAAAGAACGTTCCTCAGGTCTCTTTGAATGATCTCGACGAGGTATCTATTCCAGAAGTGGACTTGAGCCTAATTCAAAAGAGATTTGATAACAATGCCGAATATACTAGCTTCATTGTAGAGCTGAAGCAAGGAATAAGGGCCTACTGCACTCCGGAAGCGCTCAAGGCTGCAGCCGATTTAATCGTGGCCATGCAGCCAACAAGGCCAGAAGACATCCTCGATAGTCTCCAAATGGAGTCAATGAACAGCATATTCGCGGCAAACAAGGAAAGAGTTGTGTCAGGGAAGAACACCGACTTGAATGTCGTAATACCCGTGATTCGTCTACGATTTGGGAACTCGTTGCCTTCAGAGTCTCATTCTCGTGCCGATCAACCTCTGGATCAGTATGATTTTACCGTCTGTGGTCTTTCGGTCATTGCCCGTCAAGGACTCGCAGCGAAACGAGATGCAGATTCAGCAGAGCCAGCGCATACATCGACTATCCACGTACGCTTGCAAACAGCGGAGATATCTGCTAAGGAAAGGTTCCACGAATTGGACAATGCCCAAGCAGCGATCAATGGCCGAATTGAGGACATAATATTCTGGATGGCTTCTAGTGATACTGTATCTGGAAGTCTGAACCTCGAAGTTATCGATATTGCATTGGCAAGCTCCAAAGTGGAATACTTAGCGTCGCTGCTTCATCGGACCACGCGGCTAGCCTCTGAAAAAACAGAGACATTCGCAGGGCTGGCACGCCACCAAAAGGATCGCGTTCGGGTCTTTGTCTTTCTTCTGGCAACTACGGGACATCATACGACTGATCCTCTCTTCTTAACGAGGCCATCTTATGTGCTTCGGTCTGCGACTGGTCACCTGAGAACAACTGACTCATGGAAGGCAATAACCCGTTTACGGCATGTTTACTCGTCTCTCAGCTGGGAAGAGCAACGAAAAATGGTGATGCGTCTTACAGACAATTGTTTGAAGCGCCCAGAAGATATCAGGCAGCAGGTGCAAGCTGGGTTGGAGCAGTGGCGCAGCTGGGATTTGGAGAACTTGACGGAATGCGTGCTGATGACAAAGGTTTTTGGTTCTCTTATAGGAGTTGAGAATGCTCCTTATAAAGCCAAAAAGCCACTGCGTCTTGCGTTGGTCGCCAGGCGTCTCAATCTTGTTTTGGATCCTGGACCGAAGCAGAACGAAATAGCCATTACGGCTTTAGCGGCGAATACTTCTATGAATACCCCAAATGCGTTGAACGACTCGAATGCGGTTGGCACTCCACATATTCCATGCACAATCCTTCAGATCTACTGTGAAGATGCTTCTCTCAATCTGAACTGGGAATTGTGCGAGCTTGCGGAAAATATTTCGAGGCTTTATAATGAGAGCCAGACTGCTCCGGCAATAACTCCAATTATCCCAGCCGCGACATTGCTGAAGCCAAAAGCCCCCAAGGCAGAATATCATATTCATGTCATTATGGTCGCAGAGAATGGATCTGTTTCGCTGGAAACTATAAATATACGAACTGTATCTCTTTGTAAAGGACTCAAGGCTTCGATTGTAATGGCTGAAGGGCAACCTGATGATAGAAGCATGGTAACTACATTGTTTACTGCCGAAGCAGCCACTACAAGGACTCAAAGTCATCAACAAGAGCTTTCTATTTACCAAATTCGCCGTCCGACTGTTAATATCTCCTGCGAGACCCAGCTTAGTGGCAGTATTAAGGAAAATGCATGGAAGATTGCCGGCAACGCACAGCAGATATCATTCGTTGTCAAGCAAGAGCCAATTGCTCTCTTGGAAGTTCTAGATTGTGTGGTTGGAGATGAAGCGGCCCAGATCCGTCGGATATTCCAGAGCCTGCCTAAGAAGTCGGCACAGCAACCAGTCAAACCCAATTCACCGGATATCACAGTTATCAACAAGATAAATATCATTCTGTTTCTGGATGTATACCATATCAGTCTGCCTCTGCTGCATTCTTTGCGCTACGACATATCAGGCGTGGTTGCCAGAGCATCATTGGCAGCACGGCAAATCGGTGACTTCGTCTTTGATTTCGACATTAAGGAAAACTCGCATGACATCCAGACGCAAAGCGCTGGCAAGTCGCGGAAGATATCTGTTTTGCAGCTTCCTCCTACTAACGGACGCCTAATTGCACAAATAACTGAAGACGAAAATAAGGTTTCGGTCTTCGTATCAGTGGAGCCTATCTTCCTTGATGCTGCTGCAATCCAAAGTGTCTTTTCCGCCCTCAATAAACCTGAAATATCCAGCGTAGTGGATGAAATGCGGGAAAGCATGCAAAATTTCAAAACACACGTTCAAGACGTGTTCCATCCTGAGGAGATGCCTACTAAGCTCGAGGCTCCGGGCGTTGAGGTTTCGAAACCTTTCATATACGATGCCCATTTGTCATTAGCAGGCTTGGAAGTATTTACCGACGCACCAAATGGCCATGATGTTGATGGCAAAGTGGGCAAAGTGGGCAAAGCGCGGTTAACTTTCAACCTTGGCTATGTACAAGTCGAAGCATCAAATCGCCTTGAAGCCCATGGCCCAGTTTTGGAATATCCAGAGTTGCAACTAAGCCTTCGGCAAGTAGTCTTTGATTTATCCTCAATGACCGATATTGGTGAGGAGACCACTTGTGGGAATTTCGCCTTTGCGGCATACTTCACTGTTGGGTCTAAGAAGACAGACAATGGGGATTTGGTTCGTTCGTATCACCTGACAAGTGACACTTTCGAGATCAATCTCTTCGCTGATACGGCTTCTACCATTGTCAACGTGCTAGGCCATCTACAAAACAAAATCAGAGAGTTAGATTTGGCTCGAGAGGTTCAGTACTTGCAGCGATTGCGCAAACCTAGAATCACAGTTCAAGATGAGGACTTGGCTACACCTGAAAATGCGGCTCCATCGACCAATTTGTTCGACTCAATGTTTTCGCTCGAATTATCAAATATCCAACTAAGTTGGATTGCCATGAGTCCGGCATTCGAAGAGTATGAGAACAAAGAAAACCTGGTCCTATCGTTGCAGCGGATCAGCCTGTCGACCAAGAAAAAGAACTCTGCTCGATTGGCAATTGAGAATCTGATGCTGCAAATGGTTCCTCCAAACTATATCAAGAAAGTACGGTCTCAGAATTCTGCTCTGCTCCCAGAAATTATCTTTAATGTAGGCTTTGTGTCAACCACCAATACAACACGACTGGCCTTCCAAGCAGCAGGGAAGAGTTTGGATCTGCGTTTGACATCTCAGTTTATCATTCCGGGATCTTACATTCAAAAATCTATCGAGAGCGCTGCTGCAAAGGTTCGCACGGCATCGGCTTCTTGGGTTGCCAGCAGCCCTGCTTCGGAAAAACCAAGTGATACTACGAAGAATATGTTCTTTGGAAAGAAGCGAATGGAATCATTGCTCGTGGACGCAGACTTCGCAGGTGCTATCGTGCATCTTCAAGGAATGAAACCATCAGATGTTCCAATTGCAACAACTTCTGAACGACGTGGTCGAGTGCCTCAGGTTGGGAGGTATGGGCAGTTCTCACAAGAAGATGCCAGCAACTCAACGATGTTGCGCGCACCTGGACTTGCCATAAAGGTAGAGTATAAAGATAATGGTGTGGATGACCCGTCATTGAATGCCGAGGTCAAAGTCGACGCATCGGAGAATATCTTATATCCACAAGTTGTCCCACTGATATTGGAGATTTCGTCAAATGTCAAAGCTGTCATGAGAAGTGACGATGAGCCAGATAATACTCTCTTGCAGAAAGTTTCATCCGGAAAGCTTATGGCTGCCGCTGATGAGAACATTCTTACGGCCGATCCGAGCGCTGTATTAGGACGAACCAGGTTGAATTTGGGGATCCGCATCTGTGCTCAGGAGTTTACTCTTAGCTGTCAGCCGATTGCCCGGGTCTCTGCAACGGCTAAGTTTGATGACATTTACACTACTATGAATACAGTGCGATCAGTTGATCATGGCCATTTTTTTGCCATATCAGCTTCCATCAGGCGCCTTCGAACTTCTGTTCAGCACGTATATTCTCGAGAGTCTACGGGCAGTTTTGAAGTCAACTCCATAGTACTGTCTTTGATGAACAGCAAGCATGTGAGCGGCATTAGTGGACTCTCTGCAATTTTGAAGATCGATCCTATGAAAGTCATTATCAATGGGAAGCAACTCCAAGACTTCCTTCTCTTCCGAGACATCTGGATACCATCTGATCTGCAACAAACTTCCCCGCCTGTAAAACAACCGACATCAACAGCTCAGTCTCAGGCCTACCTGGTGCAGCGTTATCAACAAGTTGCAGCAACTGGAGCCTTCCCTTGGAACGCCACAATAGCTATTGAGGAGTTAGATGTACAGCTAGAGCTTGGACAAGCCATTGGAAAGTCAAAGTTCATAATCTCAAAGTTCTGGGTATCCGCAAAGAAGAGTTCTGATTGGGAACAAAACCTTTGCCTTGGCTTCGAAAAGGTTGGAATTGACAGCACTGGTAGGATGAGTGGCTTTGCCTCTCTCCAAGACTTCCGGATCAGAACGTCTATCCAATGGCCCGAACGTGAGAAGGCAATTAATCAGACACCACTCGTTCAAGGCGCCATATCTTTCAGCCAATTCCGATTGAAGGCGGCATTCGATTATCAGGCATTCCTGGTCGCGGACATCACATCTTTCCAATTCTTGCTGTACAATGTTCGCAACGGGCGCCACGTAAAAGGTGACAGGCTCGTTTCCATGCTTGATGGGGATTCTGTACAAATCTTCTGCACTACAACTACGGCCTCTCAGGCATTGGCACTCTATCAGGCATTTGAGAAGCTAGTCCAAGAAAAGAGAACGAATTATCAGGCATCACTGAGGGAAGTTGAACGCTTCATGAAGAGAAAACCGTCGTCCGTGTCCGCATCTCAAGCTATCGATGTACCTGTCACTGCTGAAGAAGAGCAGCTAGTAAAATCGCCAATCACCTTGCACACAAACCTCATTGTCACACTGAGAGCAGTCAATATGGGCGCTTATCCCAGCACCTTCTTCGATCCGCTAATATTCAAGCTGGAGGCGCTCAATGCAGAGTTCAGATTCACTGTTGCGGTGACAGAGGGAAGAGTACATAGCCAGCTTGGCGTCACACTCGGCCAATTGCGTATTGGTCTGGCGGGAGTCAAGGCTCCCGAACATCCCAGGAGCAGCGGGGAGATCTCTGTGGAAGAGGTGGTCAGCAACGCCAACGGTTCGCGCGGCGGAACGATCCTGAAAGTGCCGAAGGTGGAGGCTACGATGGAGACTTGGCAATCTCCAAGTTCGAACCGCATCGACTACATCTTCAAGTCGTCCTTTGAGGGCAAGGTCGAAGTCGGTTGGAACTATTCCCGCATCAGCTATATCCGGGGCATGTATGGCAACCATGCCAAGTCCCTCGCCCAGCGTCTCGGCAAGCCTCTGCCGCCATCCGCCGTCAAGATCACCGGGGTGCCCGAGGCAGCCGAAGATGGCAAGGAACGCAAGGCAGGCGAGCAGCAGAAGATCACAGCCGAGGTCACGGTGCCACAGTCGAAGTACGAGTACCACGCGCTCGAGCCGCCGATTATCGAGACACCGCAGCTGAGGGATATGGGCGAGGCGACGCCGCCGCTGGAGTGGATCGGTCTGCATCGAGACCGGCTTCCGAACCTCACGCATCAGATTGTGATTGTGACGCTGTTGGAGCTGGCGAGCGAGGTGGAGGATGCGTATGCGAAGATCTTGGGGTCTTCGTGAGCAGTTAAAGCGGAGATGGTTAGTGCGTGTGTGGTAATGGGAGAGACACGGTGCATGTTTTGGGAGTTTTCATATTGTCGTTTAGCGCACAGCGAGGCGTTGGAGGAGGGGTCGGCATTGCTGTTCTGTTGCGGGGCAACGAGGCGTTGCCGGACATGGCATTATCCATTTGTATCATAGAATAGGCGTGTAATATCCTAATGAAGAGCACGGATACCCCGATCGAGTCACAGGGGGTCACTTCATGGTCCTTGACGAGGCTTTGTAACAAGGTTCGCATTTTACCTTTGCTAAAGCCCGTTGGGTTATGGATAGATATGTCTTGCCGCTGCCGCTTTGGGCACGCCGAAGGGATGCATTCTTAACTCCGAAGACGAGGGCCGGCATGCGCGTGAAATTTGCATAGAAAGATGCTCCGTCCTGAGCGTCTCTGAACTTTGTCTGAACTCTGTCTGCCACTCTTATGTACCATACGAGCCCTCGATAGCGTCATCGGTGTGCTGATTTGGTGTAGGTGTAGGTCAGTAGTCGTGACTTTCCTTGAAGCATCGACTCACATTCAGGATAAGACATGTGGGAGCGATAGACTAGCCTCTTCCGGCCAAGCGCGTCAAAACAACCCTCTGCCCCACCAACCTAAGATATCTTCACCTCTTTCTCCCGCTGGCTATTTGAAGAACCTCTTCACCGCAACGTCAATCTCTCTCTCCATCGCCATCGCCAGAAGCCATCAAACCTCATCTTCTGCGCTTTCTATCCTAACTGCTGACGGTCTTCCACCAGCAGCTTCAGATAGGATAAAAAGACTTCAAGGAGACTCTAACATAGTCCCCTCGAGTCTCGACCCCGCTCCGGCGCACAGAAAAAAAAAATCACCACATTAATCAGCTTCTTGAAGCTCAACCGCAACCATGGTTAAGTGAGTGCATCTCCAGACTCCTGTCAAAATTCGAGCTGTGAGAGCTCTCTCGAGATCATGACTCGCTTCTCGATGCGCGACTCGATGCAGATCGTTATGACGTCTGAGAGACTCATTGGCTAACCATGTCTTCGCAACAGCTTCACCATCGAGGAGGTCCGCGCGCTGATGGACAAGCCGACGAACGTCCGTAACATGTCCGTTATTGCTCACGTCGATCACGGAAAGTCCACCCTTACCGACTCCCTCCTGTCCAAGGCCGGTATCATCTCCGCAGCAAAGGCCGGTGACGCCAGAGCTACCGATACCCGTGCGGATGAGCAGGAGCGTGGTATTACTATCAAATCCACTGCTATCTCCCTGTACGGCAACCTCTCTGATCCAGAGGACCTCAAGGACATCGTCGGCCAGAAGACCGACGGCCCGGATTTCTTGATCAACTTGATCGATTCTCCTGGTCACGTTGATTTCTCGTCTGAGGTTACTGCTGCTCTCCGTGTCACCGATGGTGCTCTCGTCGTCGTCGACACCATCGAAGGTGTCTGTGTCCAGACCGAGACCGTTCTACGTCAAGCTCTTGGTGAGCGTATCAAGCCAGTTGTGATCATCAACAAGGTTGATCGTGCTCTTCTCGAGCTCCAGGTTTCCAAGGAGGATCTTTACCAGTCCTTCTCCCGTACCATTGAGTCCGTCAACGTCGTCATCTCCACCTACTTCGACAAGACTCTCGGTGATGTCCAGGTCTACCCATTCAAGGGCACCGTTGCCTTCGGTTCCGGTCTCCACGGATGGGCTTTCACCGTCCGCCAGTTCGCCCAGCGTTACGCCAAGAAGTTCGGTGTTGACCGTATTAAGATGATGGAGCGTCTTTGGGTGAGTTCTACAAGACAATTCAAACTTGTGCATTGGCTGACAAGTCACAGGGCGACAACTACTTCAACCCATACACCAAGAAGTGGACCACCAAGGGTACCCACGATGGCAAGCCATTGGAGCGTGCTTTCAACCAGTTTATCTTGGATCCTATTTTCAGAATCTTCAATGCTGTCATGAACTTCAAGAAGGACGAGATCACCACTCTCCTCGACAAGCTCGCCATCAAGCTCCCAGTTGAGGACCGTGATAAGGAGGGCAAGGCTCTTCTTAAGATCATCATGCGTACTTTCTTGCCAGCCGCTGACGCCATGTTGGAGATGATGATTCTCCACTTGCCATCCCCAGTCACCGCACAGCAGTACCGTGCTGAGACTCTCTACGAGGGTCCACCAGACGATGAGGCCTGCATGGGCATCAAGAACTGCGATCCTAAGGCTCCACTCATGCTTTACGTTTCCAAGATGGTGCCAACTTCCGATAAGGGTCGTTTCTACGCTTTCGGTCGTGTCTTCGCCGGTACCGTCAGATCCGGTCTTAAGGTCCGCATCCAGGGACCAAACTACGTTCCAGGAAAGAAGGATGATCTTTTCATCAAGGCTATCCAGCGTACCGTCCTCATGATGGGTGGCAAGGTCGACCCAATTGATGATGTTCCAGCCGGTAACATTCTCGGTCTCGTCGGTATTGATCAGTTCTTGTTGAAGTCTGGTACTCTTACTACCTCCGACACCGCCCACAACTTGAAGGTCATGAAGTTCTCCGTCTCCCCTGTCGTCCAGCGCTCCGTCGAGGTCAAGAACGCCCAGGATCTGCCAAAGTTGGTCGAGGGTCTTAAGCGTCTCTCCAAGTCCGATCCTTGCGTCTTGACTTTCATCTCTGAGTCCGGTGAGCACGTTGTTGCTGGTGCCGGTGAGTTGCATTTGGAGATTTGCTTGAAGGATCTTGAGGAGGATCACGCCGGTGTCCCACTCCGCATTTCCGACCCAGTCGTCGCTTACCGTGAGACCGTCACTGGCAAGTCCAGCATCCAGGCTCTGTCCAAGTCCCCCAACAAGCACAACCGTATCTACATGATCGCCGAGCCGCTTTCAGAGGAGGTTTCCCAGGATATTGAGAGCGGAAAGATCGGTCCACGTGACGATTTCAAGGCTCGTGCCCGTATCCTTGCCGATGAGCACGGATGGGATGTCACCGATGCCCGTAAGATCTGGTGTTTCGGCCCAGACACCAACGGTGCCAACCTCCTGGTTGACCAGACCAAGGCTGTCCAGTACCTCAACGAAATCAAGGATTCCGTCGTCTCCGGTTTCCAGTGGGCTTCCAGAGAAGGACCAATCGCCGAGGAGCCAATGCGCTCCATCCGCTTCAACATCATGGATGTCACCCTGCACGCCGATGCCATCCATCGTGGTGGTGGACAGATCATCCCAACTGCCCGCCGTGTCCTCCTCGCCGCTACCCTCCTCGCCGAGCCAGGTCTCCTCGAGCCCGTCTTCTTGGTCGAGATTCAAGTTCCTGAGTCCGCCATGGGTGGTGTCTACGGAGTCCTTACCCGCCGTCGTGGCCACGTCTTCGCTGAGGAGCAGCGTCCAGGTACCCCTCTGTTCACCATCAAGGCTTACCTCCCAGTCATGGAGTCCTTCGGTTTCAACGCCGATCTCCGCTCGCACACCTCCGGACAGGCCTTCCCACAGTCTGTCTTCGACCATTGGCAGATCCTTCCAGGTGGCTCGCCGCTTGATCCTACCTCCAAGGTCGGCACGATCGTCCAGGAGATGCGTAAGCGCAAGGGTATCAAGGTCGAGGTTCCAGGTGTCGAGAACGTGAGTTGCCCTTCCCCGCTGCCCCTCCTACTATCCAAGTTACTAACGCTGCTTGCTATAGTTCTACGACAAGTTGTAAACGTCTCCTATCCGCCCTGATAGACATACTCTCCACCAGGTATTGCGTCGTCGCCTCTTCATTGCTATGACCAGGCAGCACGATTCCGGCAACACTATGACTGAATGACAAACCGTTACAAAAGCCTAAAAATGTCTTCTTGATGCACGAACGGCTCGGCGTGGACTTACGCGCCGATTCGAATGGGAAGACTCATTACAGCCAGGAACTCCACAAATATAAATCACTCTTTCCTTTTTTTATTGATTGCTTTGCAATTGTTTTGCTAGTTTTTGCGAGAGGGTTCCTTAGTTGTTTTTGAGCAGCTAGGAATCAAGTGTGTCTAAAATGATTTGACGGTGTGTCTGGTGGTGGTGATTGTTTGATTCTGGGACGTGTGACATGTAATATGTATGTTCATTTGTTCATCGAAACTTGGTACCAGCCCTGACCACATCCCTTCACCCATCGTCATCGAGTATTATATCCATCCATCCCCGAATTCCTAGCCATTCTAACTCCTGATTTAAATCCGCGGAAGGCAGAGAGACGTTCTTGCTGGCTTTGCTCCGCAAGTCGGTGCTCGTACTCTGTATCGAACTCAGGGTCTGTAGATATTCTTTATGCTATTGAGGTATATGTTTTTCGTCACTGGACTCTGGGCTGCTCTCTGTGCGGGAAACTGCGCTGCTTTGCTTGGGAGGCAGTGGATGGACGTTATACGGTTATGTTATGCCTCGATTAGGTGTCACTTGATTAGGGGCTATCTGTATGTTCTCGCCGGTGTCTTGTGACATGAAGAATAGAAACTCCAAGGCCTATTTATGCCGTTTCAACCACAGATTCAGTCAGCTAGTTAGATTGGCTTGTACAATACGCTTCGTTCCCGAATTGATCTACCCATAAATATATATACACATCTACGGAATTCTAGCTGCCCTACCACATACACACTACGACGAGCTATACTCGCTCCCATTCCCGCCGTGCGTGGCGGCGAGACACGCATCTGCAGCCTCCTCTTCCCCCTCCGACGCATTGAAGTTCTGCATCTCATATCCCGGCTCCTCGTACATATCCGGCTTGGTGGAGAGGAAATCATCGAGCTGCGTGTTCGTGATGACGGGACTGGCGTAGCGGGGGTCTTGCTCGCCTTGGCCTGCAGAGTCTCGCTCTTCGTCGTCCATTTCCGCATCCCGGCTGTGGTACTCTGTCTCGCCCAATCCTCTGTCGGAAGAGGCTTCAGCTTCTGATTCTGCTTCTTCGGAATCCTGATCGTCTCCTTGCAAAGCGGATTTCCTGTCCATGTCCACGGATGCGGTATCGTGTCCATAATCTGCCATTTCTTCTGAAGCTGCTTCGTCGTATTCGTGGCTGGTTTTTATATCTTCCTCCATACCCGCCTCTTCAGGATTGTATTCGATATCTTCTAGTTCTTGATCCACTTCTTCGGGTGCGTCTTCAGCATCCACGTACTCCTCTTCACTCTCAACGTCATCCACCATGTCTCTCCCATCCACAGTCTGGGTCCTGACAAGCCTCTTCCGTTTATTCATCAACCTCTCATTCGCGGTAAAATCCCCCTCCCCAGGCAATCTTTCAAACGTCTCCCAAGGACTCCAGTACTCAACGCTCTCTCTCCAATCTTTCGTCCCCATATCATCTTTCTCTTTTCTCGGCAGCCTCGGTATAGAGCCTAACTCCGCGTCTTTAATTATAAACGGCGGCTCTTGCTTGAGTAACGTCCATAATCGCGCCTCTTCGGCATTGCTGGCTGCCATGTCGAAGGCGTCAATGTACGCGAGATACTGCTCCTCGCGCGATACATCTGGACTTGCAGATGGAATTTGTGGGTGTCTAGGTGGTATAGGAATACTCGGTTGGTAGGATCGAGTAGACGGCTGCCCTCTTTGGGACGGGGCATCAGAGCCATAGCCTTGCTCCAACTGAGACTGCGCCGGCTGATTTGAGCCCGACGCATGAGAAGCTGCAACTGATCCATCATCATCTGATGACATATCAATATCCGTCGCATTAATAGTCGAAGCCGGCGACGTAGCTCTCGACGATACCGATCTCGACCTCGATCTTGACCTTGATCTCGTCCTTCGTCTACTAAGTTGCTCCTCCACCTCGTCAAACTCCATCGGCGTCTTTCCCTCACAATTTATTAACAGCTTCTCAAAGACCTGCAAATGATTCCTCCGCGCACAGGTCATCCAGAATTCATGACTATCGAGCTTCAGGCCGATCGTCTCTGTTGCCGCCTCCACGTCTGTAGCTGTAATCATATCAGGCCGCTTCTTCTTCGAGTGGTCCATAGCGCGCAATCTCGACATGGCACAGAAAATCGTCGCCGACACTAGCCGCTTTGTAATACTGAGCGCCAGGTTGTGGAAATCAGAGAAGGCGGTTGCGCGAATCCCATGTTCCTCCCATGGCTGGATAATCTCTCTCCAGTTCTCGTCCTTTCTCTCCGCTGGGTTCATGAATACTCTAGTACTCACCTCCAGCCAATTCCCTAGATTCAACAGCTCTGCTGCTGGTAGAACCTCCTTGATTGCCTGCGCGCCTCCCGGATCGACGAGGTGGTCTTCCACCCAGGAGTTGACGTCTGCAGTAAGTAACCAGGAATCCGCGCCCCATTTGGCCTTCTCTCGCGCCTCCTCATAACGCTCTTGGCGGAGAGCGAGGGCGTCGCCAGCCTGTTCGAGAATTTCACAGCATTCTTGGCTGACTTCCAAAGCACAGGGAAAGTCGGTTAGGTGGAGACGCTTTTCACCGGATGAGCTACTGTGCTTGACCAGGCCATGGTGGAGGAGATCGAGGTATTCTTCGACTTGCAATGCGGACTTTGTGCCGATGCTGGCCGCAATCCCTGGAGTGTTGGAACGTCCCAAGCGACTCAGGGCTGTGAAGAAGGTATCTTTTTCGGCAGAGGTCCAATGGGAGCTGCCGATTTGGGAGGCGGGGAGAAGAGGAGAGGGGGATGTTGGAATGTTGGACGTTGCAGCGTTGATTTCGGTATTTAGTAATTTTCTGTAATCGTCGTTGTAGAAGACTTTCAGCTTTTTACCCTGTTCAGATCTTGTGATTCGGGTAAGGGAAGCTTTGCGCTTGGAATTTGCTCTGGGTTTCAGAGGGCTTGTCGAGACGCGGCGCCTCCTGTTGAGGAAATCGGCATCTTGAGCTGGTGGTTCGAACGTTGTGGTCCACCGTGCAGCATCCGCTTTCGTGCGCTCCTGTGCATGCTTATCGCCTGCAGGCGTAGATCTTCGAGAGGGCCTCCGTAAACTTTCATCGTCGGTGGTGATCCGCTCCTGCACGTGCCTGCTCGAGTCACGAGATCTTTTCTTCAGTTTTAACTTTTCGTCGGCGCTTTCTGATGGTGCTCTGTAGGACGAGCCCGAGTCATCGTCGTCTGCAAAAATTGCTGGCGCTATGTCGTAGTATTCCTCATCACCGCTTTCTGAAGCTTTTGTGGGATCCATCTTGTCGTCTTCCTTTATGCATTTTGGAGAGCTATGCACCTCTTCATTGCTTTGCTCAAACAGAGCAGCGACGGCCGTATTCTTTTGCTTTTGCTCGTTCTTATATGCTTGAAGTCTTCCTCTTCAGTCTCGGCGTCATAATAGACGCAATTGAGGTTCGTCTATTCTTCACCAAATTTTCATCCGAGATTTGCCTATGTGGCGTCTTTGGTTTTTCTTGGAATCTGGCTTCAGAGTGTATATGATAGAGTCGTACAATACAAAAGACCGATCTGGATGAAATTTTCGACAAAACACTGTTGTGTTGAAGTGATAAAGTTGTAGAGTTATCAGGGTTGGCGGCTTTGATATTGGGCGTCTAGCGCTTGTGGCGTCTATTATCATCTGTGCCTCTTCGCGTCATTCGTCGACACGCGACGAGGCTCGAAGTTCTCAGAATAATTATTTTAAAACACCATGAACTAACCTACATATTTCTTATCAACAACGAGTTTGAATCCATCGCAGAGTAGCAGTCGAGATGCTATTTACAGAAGAGGATGCGCCTCATTTGAAGGCCTGGATTGTAAAGAGGCTCGAAAATACGTGAGTTCATGCGTTTTCCAGGCGCGAACACCAAGCCTCGCCACAGCGAATATCTAACATGTTTTCATAGATCGGACGCAGATGCAGATGTTCTTGCCGACTACGTACTCGCACTTCTACGACACGATGGCGATATTGAGACAGTCAGAAGACTGTGCGAAGAGGAGATCCCAGACTTTCTCAAAGAAGGTAGGACGAGCCATGGATTTACGAGGTGCACTGCTTACAATTTATCATAGACAGTGCGATATTTGTGAGAGATCTCTTCGATGCTGTCCTTTACAAATTATATATGCCAGGCGCTCCGCCTCCACCTCGACCTGCGCCACCTTCATTGCATGTTGTGAATGCACCATCAGCGCCATCCTATAACAATTTCGACATGGCTGGCATACCTACAGCGCCAAATGGTTCAAAGAAACGCGCATTTGCCGATAGGGGCGATGCAGATACACAAATGGGTCGCATGGATCCTGATGTCAATGGGAGGGCTTTCAAGCAGGCTCGCAGAAATAATAATATGGCACCTGGCGGGCATTATGATAGCTTCGGGAACTATAGACTGCCACAGCCAGCTCGAGGCCCATCAATGCCTCAGGGATACCCAGCAATGCCTCAACTACCTCCTGGAATGCCTCCGCTCGATCCAAATGATCCCATGGCAGCTGTGATGGCGATGCAAGCAATGGGCTTTCAATTCCCTGGTATGCCAGGTTTCAATCCAAATGCACCAGCAGCTCCATTGAGTTCCCCAGGCGCAAGAAGTGGACCAGGCCAAAGAAAGATGCCGAGATGCCGAGACTACGATACCAAAGGATTCTGCGCACGAGGGAATAGCTGCAAGTTCGAGCATGGCCAAGAGTCAATATACGTACCACCTGGCGCCGGTGATGAATACGATCCCACCAATTCCTCTCTCATGCTTGGCGTCGAGGTCCCTCCCATCACCAGCCGCCCGCCACCAATCGCCTTCAACCCCAACCCCTTTTCAGGTGCCGAGCGAGGCAGAGGTCGCGGCAGAGGCCAATTCAGCGACCGCGGCGGCCCTGGTGGAGTACCCGGCCGCCGCGGCGGACGCGCTGAGTTTTCCTCCGACCGGCCAAATTCCGACCGTTCCAATACGACTATTGTGGTCGAGAATATCCCCGAGGAAAAATTCTCCGAAGAAGCTGTGCGGGAGTTTTTCTCCGAGTTTGGCAATATTCTCGGCGTAAACATGAAACCCTACAAGCGTCTCGCAATCGTCAAATATGACCAGTGGGAGGCCGCCCAAGCCGCCTACAACTCCCCGAAAGTAATCTTCGACAACCGCTTTGTGAAAGTGTACTGGTTCAAAGATGAAGCCTCACTGCCACAGCCACCCTCCGCCGACTTCGCCAAACCGCCGTCATCAGCCAGTCATTTCGATACCGCAGCAACGGCAACGCCAGAGCCTCGTATTGATATCGAAGAGTTCGCGCGCAAACAAGCGGATCTGCAGCGCGTGCATGAGGAGAAAATGAAAAAGAAGAAGGAGATGGAAGAGGCGAGAGAGACTATGCAGAAGAGGCAGGAGGATTTGCTTAAGAGGCAGGCGGAGGAGAAGAGGAGGCTGATGGAGAAGTTGGCTGCGAAGGAGGGGAAGCCCACCTCGGCAGAGGGAGAAGGAGAGGGCAAACCTCTTAGCCAGGCTGAGACGCTGAAGAAGCAACTCGCAGCACTGGAGGCCGAAGCGAGAAGTTTGGGGATTGATCCGCAGCAGGCCGAGGAGGGGAGCAGCTGGAGTGTGAGGGGTGGCAGGGGGAGAGGACGAGGCGCATTTAGAGCGAGGGGCGCTTATGCTCCGAGGGGATTTCCTGCTAGAGGCGGCTACCGTGGCCGTGGAGCACCAGGTTTTGCGACGGGGGGAAACGCCTATAAACTCGATAATCGAACCAAGAAAGTCGGTATTTCTGGTGTAGATTTCACAGACGCCGAGAAGGATGAGAGCCTGCGACAGTATCTTCTCGTAAGTCCCCATTTCTATCACCTTTCTCTTCATATCTCCTATTTTTCGTTACTTCCCATCGCCCTGTCACATTTCCGGAACTCTGTTGACAGAAATAGGGCATCGGTGAATACGCATCCATCGAAACAACGCCCGACCGCACGGCAATCACGTTCAATGACCGCTTTACAGCAGAGAAGTTCATGTACGGGACTAGCAACGGCGAATTACCGGGCATCGGGAAGGTGGAGTTGAGTTGGATCCAGATGCCGCTGCCGCCGGTGAATCTTCCTTCTGCTGGCGGCGCTGGTGGAGGTGCTGAGACGCTTGATGTGAAGGAACATGGGGCAGAGGATACGCATATGGACGGGGAGGGAGAGGGTGATGCCATGGCACAGGAGCAGGACGGAAGCGCACCGGGAAGAGGCGCAGGAGGAGCGCACAGGGTGGAGCAGGGGCAGCAGGAACTGGATTATGATGTCGGGGATGACAATGATTGGAGCCTGTGAGGGCGTCATGGGTAGCGGGGCACGGGGGATTGAGTTGTATGGAATAAAAGTGAAGATCGCTGAGATGCGATGGAAGTGTGGATGGAGGATTTGAGTGTACTTTTACGTGTACAATATAGCTGCGGCGACATAGAAAGACTGACAACTGCGTAACGTCATGTTCTCTGGCACCTCACGTCTCGTAACTCGTTGTTCGAGTGCACCATGTGGTTTGCGTGCTTGGGTATTTAACCTGCCTTTCATCCTTCCCAATGTCGGATGTCCCAAAAGCGAAAACCTCTTCTCCTCCCGACAATATGTTCCTCGCCGCCGTGATTCCAACACAGCGCGACTTCCCTTGCTAGCTAAAGTCTGATGTGCCAAGTGCTCTTGCGGTTGATATGCGTTCTGTTCCCATCGCGCCGCATCTTGCCGTTGTCGGTGTCTTTGCCGGATCTAGCCACGGCGCGCCGTGTTGCCGCCACTGACGCTGTTGACGCCGTGCCGTGGGTATCTATGTGTTTTTGGGTTTTCTGCCCCTTTTCTATTCTGGGGGCTTTGGAAGCAATAATACTGCAGACAGGTTGGTGGCCAGATAAATCCAGGGGCAGGATTGCACAGCATGTAAGCGTGGAGGTTGGCTTAGACACTGTCTGTTGTGCGTTGTGGGTTCTGGATGGAGGAAGAGAGGGGGGTTTTTATAGGTCGTGGATTTGCTTTCTCGGCCTGGAAGGATGTGATGACAGGAGATATCTTTATTCTGTATATTCCACTTACCTCGCCGAGTCGCCGTCTCGCTGTACGGTGTGGTCGCTGGTGTACCTCTTAACTGGACTATACATAATTTCAGTGCCAGAATACAGTGCTACATCACACAAATTTCAAAAACATGATCAGTAAATATATACATTGTATAAACGCTACATTTTCATCCTCCCATCCCATCCCATGTATCTAGGTAGTTACTTTATGTTCTCCGCCCCCTACTTCTGCAACTTCGCCGTCAGCTCCGGCACCTTGTCAAACAGATCCCCCACCAACCCTACATCCGCAACCTGGAAGATCGGCGCATCGGGATCCTTATTGATCGCCGCGATCACCTTACTATCCTTCATGCCCGCCAGATGCTGGATCGCACCACTAATGCCCGCACACAGATACAGCTGCGGCGCTACCACCTTGCCCGTTTGCCCGACCTGCAGCGAGTTGTCCGCATACCCGCTGTCGACGGCCGCGCGCGAGGCGCCGACCGCAGCGCCCAGGGCGTCCGCGAGCGGGAGCATGACCCTGTCGAATTCCTCCTTGGACTTCAGGCCGCGGCCGCCCGAAACGACTCTCTCGGCGGTGGCCAGATCTGGACGGTCGCTCTTGGCCAAATCCTCAGATACCCACTCGGTGGTGCTCTCGGCTTTAGGGTCCACGCCTGCCTCGATGCTTGCCGAGCCCCCAGAGGTGGCGGCGGCGGCGAAGGCGGTCCCACGGATGGTCACGAGCTTGATATCCTCGGTGGACTGGACGGTCGCAATGGCGTTTCCGGCGTAGATTGGGTGGACGAAGGTGTCCTCAGACTCGATGGCGGTGACGTCGGAGATGGGCTGTCTGTCGAGGAGGGCAGCGACGCGGGGGATCAGGTTCTTGCCGAATGCGGTGTGCGCGCAGAGGATGTGCGTGTAGCCGCCCGCTTTGATGTTTTCGACGAGGAGGGGAGCGAAGTTTTCTGGGAGGCCCTGGGAGGTTGGTTAGTATCTGTACGGTATAATCTTTGTTGGCTTCCGTAGAGAGCCCTTCATCGTTGCGTGTAGGTAACACGTTGAAGAGGAGGGGCCCGGGGAAGAGTCGAGTATGAGTATGAGCATGAGCGCATACCTTGTCATATGCCGCATTGTCGACCGAGATGACCTTCTCCACGCCCTCCACCTTAGCTGCCTCTTCTGCGACGCTCTTAATATTCCCCCCTGCCACGAAAGCCGCAACTGGTCCTCCCAGCTTCTTTGCAGCCGTCACCGCGCTCAAGGAGCCCGCGTTCAGCTTCCCATTATTCAGCTCCAGCACCGTCAAGGTCGATAGTAACCTCTGGAGCTGTGAAAGTGAGAGCGTCCTCAATTGCGGGCGCGCCTGACGCAGTACAGACCGGCTGACTGAAGAAAGCATATTGGCAAGGCTGCGGAATAATGGACAATAGACACACAGAGAAAGAAGGTCAATGGACCTCCAAGGTATGTATGCTGGGTGGGGGGGGGAATAAGAAGAATGTCTGGAGAATGTCTGGAGTCAGTAGTCAGATATCTCTACTCGTACTCTATCCCGAGTATAGGACTATCGGGCTATCATCGGCCCTTGGCCGAGGTTGTTCCTCCATCCGGAATAAGCCTTGAGTCCATAGGTCACGTGGTCATATCATGCCCAGAATTATTCGCTTCAGCAAGTCACGACTCGTCGCGAGAACAGACGAGACGCCGACGCATCTACATACATCCCATCAGACGCGCCTCTCAAAACTCAATCCACCTCCACTTCACGGCGCATCCTTCGGAACCGTCTGCGCTGAATTGTTGTATGGTCGCATAAGTGAACTCGATCCAGCCATACGCGCTCAAAGTTCGCCTGGGCTCTGTACGATTCATCATCCACAAGCAGCTCCGGAGATCGAAGCCATCCAGCTCAACCTTAACTCCCCATTTGCGCCGATCAAGCTTCCAACTTCTGAAGCGTCTACAGTACAATATGGACACCGACTCTGCAAATACCGGGTCGCCTGCTACGGCATCAACGCCTAATACCAATGCGCAACCTGCCCAGCAAGGGGATCCTGTCGCCTCTGCGCCGCCAGCACGCGATGCACCAACTAATGGTAGGTTCACAAACTTCATCGCAACTGATTGATGTCGTATAGATCTCTAACACGAATATGTAGATACTTCTGGAGCAGATGCTACCAATACTTCCGAACCTGCCATCAAGCAAGACACATCAGCCACGACCCCGGCTGTGATCTCAGACAACCCTCTCGACGCCCCAGATGCACCTAGACCTGAAGACACGAGGCAAGACACGGAAATGGGCGACGCACCAGAGGATGTCAAGGACAGTCAACAACCCGCCACAGTCGCCGAAGGAGCAGATACGACCGCAGCAAATGATACCGTCGAACAAACAAAAGCATCAATAGAATCTTCAGCACGAGAGCATCTTATCTCCCAAACACATTCCATCATCTTGCCAAGTTACAGCACTTGGTTTGATATGCACCAGATCAATAATATTGAGCGCAAGGCCCTCCCTGAATTCTTCAACAACCGGAATCGAAGCAAGACACCAGCAGTATATAAGGACTATAGAGACTTCATGATCAACACATACCGTTTGAATCCGGTCGAATATCTTACAGTTACGGCATGCAGGAGAAATCTGGCGGGAGATGTATGCGCTATTATGCGCGTCCATGCTTTCCTTGAGCAGTGGGGTCTCATTAACTACCAGGTGAGCTATGAGACTATATCTTAAAAACGTGGCTTTCATCTAACACGTATAGGTTGACGCGGATGCGAGACCATCAAATGTCGGCCCACCTTTCACTGGCCACTTCAGAGTCATCGCCGACACACCTCGAGGACTGCAGCCATGGAATCCAGCAACTGATTCAGTTGTGACCCAAGGAAAGCCAAGCGCAGATACTGAGGCGAAGGCGAAGGCGAAGACTGGCGCCAAGATCGAGCGTAATCTGGAAATCGGTCGCAATGCGTACGAGCCTAATGGCAAGGAAATCGTTCCGAAGACAGGCGAGAAGCATGCCAATGGAGATTTGGCGACAAATGGCACCGGTGATCCCAGCAAGGCACTCGATGCCCTGGTTAAGAGCCCGATAGAGAAAGTCAACTGTTACTCCTGTGGCGTCGACTGCACTCGAGTCTACTACCATAACGGAAAGACAGCTCCTGGTGTTACGAGTGCGGCCAAGGCGAAATACGACGTCTGCCCAAACTGCTTCCTTGAGATGCGCCTCCCATCAAACCAAGACTCCTCTCTCTACGTCAAGATCGAGAACCCCTCATACTCAAAGTACCCTGACCGTGACGCACCCTGGACTGACAGCGAACTCCTTCTCCTCCTCGAAGGTCTCGAGAAGTTCGATGACAGTTGGCAAGAGATCGCTGAGTATGTCGGGACCCGCACTCGCGAAGAGTGCGTTGTCAAATTTCTCCAACTGGAGATCGAGGATAAATACCTTGACACCGAACCCGCTGTGAACGGCAGCACCGGCCTCGGCCTCCTGGGCACCTCCGGCGGACACGCCCCGTTCAACCAAGCTGACAACCCTGTAATGTCCGTCGTCGGGTTCCTCGCGAACCTGACAGATCCGACAGTTGCGGCAGCCGCCGCAGGCAAGAGCGTGGATGCGATGAAGAAGAGCCTCCGCCAAAAACTGGATAAGGAGTACGGCGATGCTGAGGAGCCGACGGAGAAGAGCGGAGATGCCATGGATATTGACATTCGCCACGAGACCACGACCACGACCACGACAACAACCTCCACCACACTCGCCACCGCCTCCCTCGGCGCAACAGCGGCCCGCGCCGCCGCCCTCGCGACACACGAGGAGCGCGAGATGACCCGCCTCGTCTCCGCAGTCGTCAACACCACCCTGCAAAAGCTCGACCTCAAACTCCAGCAGTTCAACGAGATGGAAACGATCATCCAAGCGGAGCGCCGCGAGCTCGAGAGAGGGAGGCAACAACTCTTCCTCGATCGTCTGACGTTCAAGCGGAGAGTTAGGGATGTGCAGGAGGGGTTGCGCGTGGCGTCGATCACTGGAGGAGAGGAGGGGAATAGACTTGCACAGGAGGTCTTGGGACAGGAAGACCGGTTGAGTTTCCAAACCGGATCGCACGAGGGAGTGCAGCCGCTGAGTGCGGAGGGGGAGGGAAAGACTTTCGCGATCTAAGGAGTTGGTTGGAAGAAGGAATGGAAGTGAATGAGAAGGGGTTTTGTTTGAGTACTACTGCTGGCGTATAGGGGTTGGTAATGGGATCACAGGACGCATAGTTTGCTCTGCAACCTCCTGGACGCTTAAGCTTTATTGGGATAGTGAGGGGATTTTGGAGGGTGTTCATGCGCGTTAGGTGTATTTCTAGAATGAGAAAAATTTCTATAGGACATTCAAATTTCTACGTAGACGTATCTTGTCCTCCTAAATCTCGGCGCTGATTGGAAAGAGTTGAAATCCTTATATAGGGCCAATAAACGGTCTTCAGCGCTCAGCCGTCTAATCCAGCACGGCCAGCATATCTTTAACAGTCGTAAACTTCTCCCTCTTCTTCCCCTTTACCCTCCCCCTCTCCCGCTCCGCCTCATCAATCCTCCTCCAATCCGCCCAACTAACCCTCCTACACCCCCTCCGCTCCGCCTCCTCCCTCACCCCTTCCCACCCCTCCTTCCTCCCCTCCCCAACATTAAACTCCGCGCCCCCAAACCAGTCCGCCGCGATCCGATCAGCCGTCGAAAACGCATCCGCCATCGTACTCGCTATCACGCCCGTCGGCCCCCGCTTCACCCAGCCCGCTGCGTACATGCCCGGCACGTGTCTGCCGCCCTCCTCCTCTCCTTCGCCGGGCGCGAGGACGCGGCCTTCTTGGTCGTTGGGGATGATGCCGCGGCGCTCGTCGAAGGGGATGCCGAGCGCGGATAGTCCGGTTAGCGGCGCGGATTTGTACCCGATCGAGCGGAATGCCAGTTCGGCGGAGAGGTCGACGTGTACGCCCGTGCCTGTCGCCCTGGCTGTCGGGTCAAACGCGTCCGGGTGGAGGGTTGTCTTCTCGAAGGTCAGGCTGGAAAGAGTGTTTGACGGAGAGGCGTTGAAGGCGGTGGGGGAGAGTTGGAAGTCCAGCGCCCAGGACCGGGGGGAGGTGGGTGGGGATGCGGAGCCTTTTGCCAGGACTTGCATTATGCGCTTCGATGCGCGGGGGAGCTTGGAGATGTCGGGGGGGAGTTGCGCTGGGCCGAGCGGGGAGAAGACAACGGAGGGGAGGTTCATCAGTTCGCGGACTTCTTTGATTGTGAAGGCAGCCTGCATAGCCCCGCGTCTCCCTACGACCCTGACGCTCTTCACGCGGCTCCTGCTCAGCGCATCGATGGCTTGCTCTGTGATATCCGTCTCGCGCAGCGTCTTGAGGTCAGTGAGGAGGATCCTAGCTACATCGAGCGCGACGTTGCCTTGCCCGATTACTATCGCCTCCTCACCTGCTGTGAGGTCGGGAGCAAGATCTGAGTATTCCGGCAGTCCATTGTACCATCCCACAAATGCGCGGGCTGAGTATATGCCTTTCACTGTGTCTTCGCCCGGTATCCCTAGCTTCCTGTCCTTCGATGCCCCGTAGGCAAAGAGGATAGCATCATAGTGCGGCGCGATGGCCGTGAGAGGTAGCGAGCCCGACTCAGAGCCGATGTTGATATTTCCGATGAAATTGAAATTCGGTGACTGGGCGACCTCTTGGAATTTGTCTTCGCAATTCTGGCAAGCTGTTAGAGTCGTCCAATGTTCAATGTTCAATGTTCAATGCGTAAGTGTGTAGTGTCGGGGGAGCGTACCTTGACTTCGGGATGGTCGGGCGCAACACCGAAACGTACGAGGCCATAGGGCACAGGCAGATGCTCGTACATATCGACGACGGCATTGTCGATTTTAGAGAGCACTTTGTAGGCTGTGTAGAAGCCAGCTGGGCCGGAGCCTACGACGGCCATGCGGAAGGGGCGGGCATCTTGGGCGGCATGCTTGGTGCTATACCGGCGGCCAGATGAAGCCAATGCAGCTGTAGAAAAGGACTGCGACTTCAAAGCTGCACTATGAAGATATCTAGAACATATTGTGCAAACGTAAGGAGTAATTGCGCTCATCCTCCCAATTATGACTGTGCTCCGTCATTGAGGGCTCGCGCGAAATCCAGAATCCCGATAAGGCTGTTATCCTTTATCGCTGTTGCTGCGCCAACGTCTGTTTATGCGAACCGCAAAGGTACCCCACGAAGCTGGGACATGGCAATCCCATCCTTGTCGCATGATAGATAGCTTTGAGAGCTTAACATTCCTTAACCTTAGCATTCCTCACCTTCCTCATACCAGGCTGGACTGGACTGATCGAGGCCTTATACATTCCATCCATTGCCTCGACAACCTCCATATCCGTCATCATGGGGGCCCAACAGCCGTTCATGTACCAGCCGGTCGAGAATCAGAACGAGAGACTGCCATACAAGGCGTTTGATCCCAAGGCCGTGACGAGAGCCAGTATGCAGCCGCGACCGCAGAAGAAGAAGAAGCAGGAGGGGCCGTTGATTTCTTTCAATCGGCATCCTGAGTATGTATACAGCTTCGGATTGGCGTCTCACTATACTAATTGGCTACAACAGTTCCTATCTGATCATGCCGACAGGAACGAGCGCACAACGAGTGAGCCCGTGGATGAAGAATCGTATCACGCAGACGCGGATAGCTGTGTTGGTCTTTCGGGTCTTTCAATTGCTGGGCGCACTTGGGGCCTTTATCACTATGATCCTCCTTACTGGAGTCGCCACAAATATGGGATGGGTTATGAGAATAACAGTGAGACTCGACGCTCTTTATTTCCCAAATGCATTTATTTCATAGCAGTTACTGACCCTTTGTAGCCCGGCATAGCCATGCTTCACACAATCTACGGGATATACCACCTCTCTCGCAAGCCTTCAGGTCGCACTCCTGGTTCTTCAGCGTCCTACATGCTCTTCGCTTCCGCCTTCGACGTCGCCATCCTCGCCTTGTACATCGTGAGCGCGCTGACTGCTTTCTGGCAATGGGATCCCTCCGGCGGTCTCTGGGAAGCCACGCGTGAGGCCACTACCTGGTCGACCTGGCCCAAACTGCTCGAGGGCGGGAACCCTTACACCCTCAAAATGCTTCTGTTCTGCGCATTCCTCTGTTTCTCCATTGCCGGCCTCTTCCACCTTATCACGCTCAGCCTCGGCATATGGCTCTTCATTCTATTCAGAAAGATTGTCCTCCTCCCACCGGACATGAACCCCCTCGAGGACAACCTGACTTCCCGCCCACATAAGCGCAATAAGTCCTCCGTCTCCACCATCTCCGCCTACGACGAGAAGCAGACTCTCAATCTAACCAGCGCCCGTCGTTCCGGTGCCCCCTATGAAGACCTCAGCCGACCTCCCAGCATCCCATTCATGCACACGCGCACGAACTCCGAGACCTCCCTCCCAACCTATGCCAGCATCCCGACCTCCAGCTCGCCACACGACAGCCGTCTCGATCTCCCAAGCAGGCAGTACCAGCTCTCACACGCCAACTCCCCGCCTGTCTCCGCCGTCGACCTCAAACGCGCTTCTCAGCCCTCCTTCCCTCCCAGTCCACCCAAGCGCGGTTCATACGCCTCAATCTCCGGTGATGCCGCCCAACAAAACCCGAGCTGGTTCATAAACGACTCTCTATCCCGCGCCCGCAACCGCCACAGCCAACCCGCCTCCCCCACCAAGTCCTCCTCTCGCTCACCCACGAAATCGCGCCCACAGTCCGGCTACACGTCCCTGCAGCAGGGCTACGGCACCTACGAAGATATCGGCGACGACAGCCGCCACGGCTCCGATATCGCGTCGTCCGCGCTGAGCCGGGACAGGAACTCGCTCGGCGCGCATCCAATCGCGCCACGTCTCGCGCAGCCGCAGCGCATTCCGGAGCCGAAGCGGGAGAGTGCGCTGGGAGCGATCTCCCTCAACAGACAGAATATCATTGCTAGCAGCGCGTACAGTGGAGATTTGGCGGATGTGCAGGTCCTAAGTGAGCACGAGAGAGGGTTTCATGAGGGCGAGCGCGAGCGGGGTGGGCGCCATGAGAGGAGCGATTTGGGCGAGGCAGAGAGTTTTAGGGAGCTTACGCCGAGGAAAGGCGCAGCTGAGGGCGGTTTTAAATCGAAGTATTATGGGGAGTTGGGCGCGGCGAGGCCGCCGGTGCTGGTGGGGCGGGCGAGGGGACGGGAGGTTAGTACGGGGAATGATGTTGCGGTTTCGGGCGGTGGCGGGTATGTGAGGGATGTGTCGGGCAAGGTTGTGGAGGAGGGACGGGCAGCGGGACAGGGGAAGGGGTGGGGCGCTAGGTTTAGGAAGGTTAGTGGGTTTGAGGGATGAGTGGCGATGGGATGGAATGGGATGGGATGGGACTGGAAGGAGGAACGGATGGATGAACGGATATGGGATTAGGTGGATAGGGGATGGGGGGATAGGCTGGTAACGGGGAAGAAAGGATGCGAGGAGTGAGGAGTTAAGCAAAGCGAGCTTGGGGATCTGCAATTATGGTTGTTGTTGGAGTAATTGTTTGCATAGGGTATACATGGTTTTGTTTAAGGTAGAGTAGCTGCGAGTCTTCGCTTTCGAAGACCGTGAATAGGGCTAAAGCATGAGTATGAGAAAAACAAACAAAGAACTCTACTGGGTATCATAAATGTATAATCATACGCCAAAAAAAATTCCTCCTTGTGATCCATGCGCTATCCCAAAATTTTACCCTCATTCGCAGTTGACGTTAATTTCCCTCCCTTTTCCTCCTCACATACCCCGCCCAATCCGTCTCCACCCCCTTCCCCTCCCCTTCCACTCCATCTCCCTCTTTCCACGCCGCCCCCTCCCACGCCCCCAACGCAGCCAAATGCCTCATCGTCGGCCTCCCATGCGGACAATTCCACGGCTTCTCAATCTCGCCCATATTACACACCAGCCTGCCCATCTGCTTCCTCGTCAAGGTCCTCCCAATCATAACGCTGCTCCGACACGCCCTCATCGCAAACATCCTCCTCACCTTACTCGGCCGCGGCACCTGGCCCCGCGGCGCATCAGCAAGCAAGGTGATCAGCTCGTCGAGGTCGGACAGGCTGAATGTCGTCTCCCGACTCAGCGGCAGGGAGACCAGGTGGCAGCGCGAGCCGACGGGTGCGTCGGGCGAGATGGAGACGATGAACCCGTTTGCTTCCAGGGCGGGGAGATGCTCGATCACGATCTCCTCCTCGACGGCCGTCAGGGAGAGCGGTTTCGGACGCACGAGACGCTGTGACTGTACCGTCGTGGAGGCCTGGAGGCGCTCGAAGTTGTATTTCTCGTCTGAGGCGTGCTGGTCGATTATTAAGAGGTCGTCGGACGTGGCGGGAGCGGAGTCAGACGTCGAGGACGAGGAGGCGCGGACGGCCAGGATAAAGCCGAGGTTGAATTGCCCGACGATTTTCATCTTCGCGAAGTCGGATTTGTGGATTGTGAGCGAGAGCTTTTCTTCCGCGGTCGCGGAGTCAATGCCGGAAGCTCTGGGCTCGTCTGTACTTGAGATGCTTTGGTATTGTTCCAGTGCTCCGGTGAGATTCGAGAGCTGAGCTGCTATCATATCTGCGCTTGTGCTGACATTCTTGATAAGCTGAACGGTTGTGTCTTTGCGTCTTGCACCGCCTTTGAGCATTGAGTTTGCACGCTTAGCATTGTCTTCCGATGGTCGAGCGGCATCCTCTTCGGCGGCTTTGATCATTTCCTGGACTTTGGCATCTTCTTGTGCCTTTTTTTCTTCCTCGTCTATATAGTCATCATCTTGACCATCACAAGCAGGAAGCATTGACGAATCCTCTAGGTTGTCGAATTCCTGTCGGAGATCCTCTTCTGTGATGCCTTCTTCTGCAACGCCCTCCTCATCATTGCCTCTTTCTGGCATCTCGGTATCGGCTTCGTCAGATTCGGATGCTGGAGACGGTTCGATTCCCTCTAGTTCAGCCTCATCCTCTTGTTCTTCTTCGTCTTCTTCCTCTTCCTCATCGGCGGAGATTTCAGCTGTTCCCACATTGGTGCCAGGTGCAGCAAATCTCTGCGTCAGACGACTCCGGAAAGAAGTATTAGAACCCCGTGACGTTGCACTTGTTGACGGTATTTCTACACGTCGCTTCTTAGGACAAGGAGTTCCAATTGAGCTAGTGATAGTATGATCGCCAATTGTAATGGTGGCTTCCTCCTCGGACATCCTACGAGGCCTAACATTCCTAGAAATAACGTTCTTGATGGCAGAATTCCCCCGCCGTATTGGGGACAACACAGCTGGAATTGGACCTTCAAAAACAGGGGAGCCTTCAGGGTCGCTTCTACGCTGTTGTTCTGCACGGCGCCTTGCTTCCAATTCCGCCTCCGCGATGCGAGCATTGAAATCCTGAATAGGAACTGGAAGATGGTATGAAGCGGCGAGAGTATCGGTTGTGCTCCCAGGCTCGTCGTCGTCAATCTCTTCAGCAGAATCTTCTGTCTGTGCTCGTTCTCGCTCTTTTGAGAATTTCTCGATGAGCTTCAGCTTATCTTTCGACAGACCATTGGCAAGCTCAACAGGCGGCTTGGGCTTCGCAATAGTAGGGGCTCGTCTGTCTCCCGTTTTATTTCCATGCCATCTGCTGATCAAGCTCACAGCTTCTCCGTCTCGATCCATAGAATCCTGCAATACTCCAGCTACTCTCGGGCCATTACCCACCTTCATCTGTCTCTCTTCATCCTCATCCATACTCCGGTCTTCGCTTGCAGATCTGCTCCGCAAAGACCTGTCGCTGGCCTCTTCTATTGATTCCCTCGTCGCTGCAGGAGCACTCCGAACATGACTAGCATGCTCTCGATTAATGGTCAACTGCTTAAGCACCGGCATCCTCTGCGCCGGCAACTGCGAAATCGGCACTGTATAATCCTGTCTCTCAAACATCTCCGTCAAACATACTTTTAACTGCTCTAGCATCCTCGTCTGCTCATGCAGCATAATCGTTCTCTTATCCGGACTAACATTAACATCATAAAGATGCGTATCCATCTCGATATTCGCAAAGATGAACGGCGATTGGGTATTATTATATGATTTGTAGACTTCATTAAAGGCTTTCGCAACTTGCGGAAGTCCGCAGGGACGAGAATTGACGAAAAACATCTGCTTGTCGGGTGTTTGGCGGCCTTCGCCGGAGATGGGTTTGGAGATGTGGCCGATGATGCGAATTTCTTTTGAGTCGCCACCACCTTGGGTGCCCCATCGTTGGTTGGGGGCACTGGTGGGCTCGAGTTCGAGCTTGAGGTCCAAAGGGATGAGAGCAGCCAGCGTCTTTGCTCCGAAGACATTGGCGATGTTCTCCCTGGTTGTTGGATTCCCTTTCGTAGCGAAGACAGGCGTCTTCTTGCCTTTCGTCGGCTGTTGGGTGACGGTGACTTTGACACCGGTCTGGATGCACCCATATTGACCTAGGACATTTATCACTTTGTTCCATTCTCTCTTGATATTCCTCTGCAGCTCCTGCCTTCTGACAGGCAGGTTATTGAAGAGATTCTCGACAGTGACAGTAGTTCCCTTTTGTGCTGCAACAACGCTCGTTCCACCCAAATGCCCCGACGTCTTGAAATCCAGCTTGGTGCCCTTGGGAGCCTCCTCAGCTGTGCATGTCGTAATTGTGAAGTCCGAGAGCGCACACAGTGACGAAAGCGCTTCGCCACGGAAACCGAACGTGCTAAGAGTCCCTAAATCATCATATGTCGCCAACTTCGAGGTATAATGCTTGAGCGCCACCGTCTCGTAGTTCTGCGGGGTAATGCCGCCGCCATTGTCGTGGACTTCGATGGAGTCGAGTCCTTGATTCTTAAATCGGACCTCTCAAAGCCAGTATGTTAGCATTTATATGCATAAAGAGGATATTGAGCGTGAATTACCAATACTCGTAGCCCCGGCGTCCAAACTATTCTCCACCAGCTCCTTCACAACGGAGCATAAGTCAACGATGACCTGTCCAGACTGGATCTGGTGTATCTATCGTCCAACACGTCAGCAAATCCTCCACCCCTCTCATACATAGTAAACTTACCGTTCGGCCTTCTATGGCCTTAATGGTAGCCATAACCGTATCGTCGCGTCAAATCTGAGAAACCGCGTCTCAATTTACGACGTCGTTGCCGATAAGGGTCTTATCGCATATCACATGATCAAGGTTGCGTGCCAAGCCAACCGAGAGCTTGAGCTCACGCAGGTAACGAAGGAGACGGAGATCATAAAGAAACATCGAATCCCCCTCATATATCTCAATCAATAGCCGACATGGCGAACGGGTACGTCTTTCTTGCGCGCAGGATTGCGATACAAGGGAGATCTCTCCGGAAAGCCGATTACTGACGATCAGGATTCTAGCTGGAGCATCTTCGTCGGCCTCGCGGTCGTGGTCCTCGCCTCTGTCGGAGCTTGGTTCTTCTCTCCCAAGGGCGAGAACCAGACGTATGTATTCCCCGCTGACGATATTCTGGTCTTGCAGGAGACAATAGCTGATGAGATATCTACAGGATCTGGCGCAGCTCCCTAATCCTCTCCTTCTCCGCCTGCTACATCATGTGGGGTAAGCGCCGCTCCATCTCCACGTCGACTGTCCGGGCCCTTTTGCTAACGATTTATGCTGCAGCCATCACTTTCCTCGCACAACTACATCCTCTCATCGAGCCTCGACGAAGCGATCTAAGACCGGAGTTTGCGTCGCATTGACGCAGGGAATGGAGGAGGAGATGTTGGAAGATAGACGTGGTTAATACGGGCGTTATGGATAAGAAGCATTTTGCTGCGGATTGCTGGGTGTATTGATAGGCATGTTGCGTGTTATTATTGTGTTGAATAGGGGGCGAGAATCGAAATGATACCATCCATGCATCATCGGACACAACCCACTGGAATGTCAGAGATAGCAGCGGCCTGTGATTTATACCAGACAGAGTCCGTGAGCATTATCATTACTTTCGATCAATAAATAAAAAATGGCTTTTCATAATCATAAACCCCCCAGCCTCCCACCCCATTCCCTCACCATCCCAACCGCCGCGCTCCAAAACGCCTTCCCGTCACTCGCAGTCTCCCACGAACTATCCATCCCATCCAACCCCACCGCCCACAAAATCCCCCTCGCAACAACCCACCTGCTCACCGCGCCGACCGCCGCCAGAATCGCCGCGGGGACATACCCACAGTCGAGCAAAATCTTCAGCGCCTCGATATTATTCGCCACGACCGCCCACCCCAGACTCCTCGCCGCGGCCGGGACATCATACTCCCAAATGACCATCAATATGGGAAACAACTTCGTGCTCGAGCTCACGAGGAGCGCCGTGCTCACCGAGTTCGGCCGGGGATAGGTGGGCAGCAGGCCGAAGAGGTGGAGCGGGGAGAGGCGCGAGGAGGTGAGGAAGCGGATGGAGATGTGGAAGGCGAGGGTGGAGAAGGTGCAGAGGATCAGGAAGAAGATGTATTGCAGGACGATGGGTTGTTGGGCGAGGCGCCCGAAGTTGGAGGATTCGTGGGTCGTGGAAGTGGGGGCGGCTTTTTCGATGCGCGCCCAGGTGAGGTAGACGTCGAAGAGGAGGAGGAGGATGCCGAGGCGGATAATGGAGCGCTGGGATGGTTAGATAAGAATGCAACCGAGGTGGATGGATGTGGGAAGCTTACATCGAACTGGTCATCTGCTCGCATCAGGGAGTTGTGGAGGAGATGTCGGTAGACCTAGTTGGACTCATCAGCAGTGGCCTTTACAAGGAGTTGCAGGACATACCTGCGGCTTGATCAAAATCAGATCGATAAAAAGCACAACAAAGTCATGCTCAACGTATTTGTCGCAGAATCGCCCGCAGTTCTTGCACACAGTGAGGCGCACGCCATGGCCTGTCGACTTGTCATCTGCGCCAGAGTACTCTGTGTACAGAGTCTTCACTGGATACCGGCATTCTATACAGATAGGCATGGTTCTGATGGTGCTGATCCTCTAAACAGCACTCAAATACACCAAGTTGTTGCTCAGATCATGAATTATTCATGGTGAATATGGTATTTGGTGGAGAGGGCGTACATACTTCCTCATGTTGAGGGAGACGCGATTGTCGTTGCTACAAGCCCGTGCACTCAGCCTTGTGACAAGGCTGACATTATCTTAAGGGAGGTGTTGCAGAACAAGCGTCTTTCTTATCAATTGCTCTACATTTTAAAAAATAACAATACATCTTTTAAATTTTTGAATCAGATTCTATTTCTATTCTTTTTTTCCCTCTGTCTAAATCTCCTAAACCTGTTGCTAAGATGTTAGTGCCAGTCGTTTTTGAAGACTGTAACACTAACAACGATTATGATGCACAGTAGCAAGATCTAGATAATGAGAGGAAAAGTAGATATAGAATAGAAGTGCACAAGAACATAAGGACTAGGGCAACAGTCAAAGAAGAGGGTGCGTTTGTATATTTAAACCCACATAGATGTATTTACCTAAGACTGTCTTTAATCTTAACTGAGACTGCTTCTTAAGCTCTAAGAGGTTAGAGAGATGAGAAACATCTTGCAATGTGCGCCCATTCTCAAATATTAGATTTGGTTTTTGCCCAAGAGGATTATTTTCATATGATACCAGACTACAGTCACGAAATATTCTTGTTTAATTAAACAAAAGGTGCTATAAGTTCTAGTATCAATTGTTCATAATCTAAAGGCTACACTTTACAGTGACAAGAAAGATAATAGAAGTCTCCTTTTAGACAAGAAATCTCGCAGTATGAATAACCAGGAGTAACAACAGCCTGTTGGACAACCTACGAAGGACGGCAGCACTGCACATAGTAGCATTGTGCATAGCAACAACAACAACAACAACAACAAGTAAAATCTATAAAAAATAAACTTAGACATCAACAGTATAAACTCACTGCAGCTGTTAACCACAGTCCCACCACCATAACATTGCAGCCAGCGAGGGACAACTGCGGGCCTATGCACTTCTATCCTAGACTACCTAGCAGTCATAGACATTTCCAGCACAAGAATGGTGAATTTCATCAGCAAGCGGGAGCTCTTCAGATGCTAAGAAGTGAACGCTTATGGAGTCTCAAAGAGGCGCAGCGTTATCTTCGCACAATACATAGTTTGTACCTAAGTGCGTCAGTCACACGTGTGTCTTGTTTGTGACAGACCTAACTCTGCTGTGAATGTATTCAGAATCTAAGAGGTAGATGATTGCAAAGCGGGTTAGATATAACTTTCTAGAATGTACTCATATTTATCTCTGCATTTTTCCCAGCACATCCTTTAGTGCACAGTTCATGTTTTAGCAGTACATAAAGTAGCTAGCTGCCTTTATGTTTGGTGAACCGTAAGTGATGATCCATTGATATGCAATACCTTTCCACTCGTGTGATCTCCAAATAATATCACATTTCCCTTCTATTTTCTCCATTCCTCATCTAATCCACAACCGCCTTCCTATCCGCCCACGTAGGCTGTATACTCTCACAAACCGCCTCATAATCCCCAAACAGCCTTTCCTCCTTCTCCACTCCCTCCGTCGTCCAAAATAGGGTCCATTCGCTTCCAGGCAACCTCCACGTCCCGCGACTCCGCTCGAAATACCACTTATTCACCGGGTTCGTCTTCCTGCTGCGCCAACACACGCCCTCGGGGAAGCAATCACGCACCATAGCCTTGAACACCACATCCGCCACGCCACCACTCCCCTGACTGCGCTTCAGAACGGCGAATTTGTCCAGGTAAGGCACCCAGCGCCCCTCCGCCTCGGGCGACAGCGGGTCGATTCCCGGCGGCAGCTCCCAGGTGAGGAGCGCCCCGCCTTCGTATTCCCCCGCGATGATGACGCCCGCGATGCGGTCGTTCACGCGCTCCAGGTACGCGGGCACGTCCAGCTTGCGGTCGAAGGAGTCGTTGATCAGATGCACCAGTCTGGGGAGATCGATACGTGGATCCGTAAGGCTGATCTGCGGCTTCCCGGCCACAGGCGGCTGCCAGGGCGTGCTGGCGGGGTTGGGAAAGATGGTGACGGACATGCCGCGCTTGGCGAAGGTGGTGCGGCAGATGGGTGGAGAGGAGTCGGAGGGGATGGCGGAGGGTGAGTGCTGGGGGCTCTGGTTCGACCCGAGACGGCTGGCGGGGAGGGAGGAGGAGAAGACGGGCTTGTCGGTCAGGAGGTTGTGGATTAGGGGGTTGCGCTGGGTTCGGGTGCCGACGCCGGTGGTGAGGGTTGGTGGTGCAGAGCGGTTCCCGGAATCGGCGGCTTCCGTCGGAGTAGTGAGGAGCGCGGATGAAGTGGGAGGAAGGATAGATAGGACTTTGCGGACAAGTTCCAAGTTGTGGAGGTGGATGAGCTTGTCATCTGGTGCGGGCTGGGAGAGATCGTCGCGGGCCAAGGATTCAGGCGTTGGAATTGGCGTTCCAAATTCGGTTTCGACGACCTCGGACACTGGGTTGTTTTCTGCAAGGCCCGAGACTTTTGGTGCTTTGCAAATATCTTCGGCGCGTTGGCGCATTGTTGCGAGGCCATGGGTTGTTAGAAGATCGTTTTTCACCATTGGGTATTCTTGCTCCATGTTCAGGAATACGTGATAGCCATTTGCACGCTGGGAAGTAGGGATCCCGCCTAATGGGTCCAAAATAATAAGTCGATCCAGCAACACCTCGCTCCTCAGAGCCCTCAGCCTCTCAGCTGTCTCGTTGGGATCTTCTTCCGGCGGTGGAGGTCCCGTGAGACCCAGACCGGCGAATTCACGGGTAAGTGCGAGTACCACTTCATCGGCCTTGACTGGAATTGCTTGTTGAGATAGATCTGTGTATCCAATGCACGTCACGACAGGTATTATACCCCTCGAAAGAGGAGTTATAAGAAGTTTTCTGTAACGGATATGTGTCCTACCACCAAAAGTGATGGATGATTCGTATGGCGTGGCGTCGTTTTCAAATACACCAAGGATATTCTCTTCTTTCCTCGCTCCTGGCAAGGAATGCGCATCGATTGCCGCAACTATACGGTCTGTCTGCGCAATGGCCAGCTCTCTCCAAGCAAGACGAACAGCATCAGTGTCGTCAGGGCATGGGTCACCAATGTCCACCACAACAGCACTCGTCATTCCCAGCTTTGCAAGCTGTGACAGTGTCCGAGCCACTCCATCTAGCGTTTTGTCATCTATATCCTGCGGAGATCTGATTTTAACCAAAGCAACATGTCTCGGCCCATTCGTCGATCGAGAAGCCGAGTCAGTATATGGCGCTTGTACAAACTGTGGGCTGTTTTCAACTGCCTGTGCATCATAGAACGTGCCGAGATTTACGCCTCCCTGGTGCTTTTGTGTCTCTGAAGCCTCCTTCAAAGTTTGTGAAGCCTTTGCCGTTGGTTCACTGGTTGGTGTGAAATGCTTCACGTAGGCTCGAGTGTCGCGTTTGGTCGCTGTAGCTCCAAGAATGGACAAGAAGAAGTCCTAAGATGCCAATTAGCCTTCTTATTTCTCCTGAATCCCTACTGAGTAGCTTACTCTATTTGCGAACCTATCATGCTTCGGTTCCACTCTCGTTTTCTCATCCGGCTGGTCTAAAGTCCGAGGCCCATTGCCATTCTTCAAGCGGCTCGACGCCGCGGATAGACATCTTATGGAGGAATTGATATGAGAGACCTCTTTAAGTGTTTGGAGACCACATGGAGAGCGCTTTTTAGCATCAGCATCGGCACAGCTCATTCGCACTCTTTTTCACAATGACTCAATTCAACTCACGTTAAGACCAGCAACCAGCCTGCCTCCATTGAAGGCGAGACTCTGTCCCTTCATGATGCATGACTCTCGGCCAAAAGAGGACCGAGATACGAAAATAATAAAATATATATTTAAGAAAGCATAACCGATGTGCAATAATATAGAGCGGTGTAGCAGCACAGGAATCAGATGCGCCGAATGTTCGGCATTTTTCCAGATTAGGGATTTATGTCAATAGCACACCACAGTTGCCGATAAGAACGCTGTTTGTGACGTTTGCTTCCGTTCGTCGGCTCTTTGTCGTCACGGCCATCAGCCTCGCCAGCCTCGTCAGTCTTGTCAGCCTTGTCAGCCTTGTCAAGTCCCCTCTCAATCTCAACCCCTTGAACATCATCAAGGGACCGAGTCCATATACTATTGTGCTGTTAAGCTTCACATTATTTTGAGTACATCTGCTCAGAAAACTGCCGAGGAGAATGCCAATATCCCACATGAATCATGAAGGAATCTCGTCTCAAGCTATACGACCACTTCCGTCAAGTGCCGCATTTCCCCGGAAACCCCGCCATTGACGATACGCCACTCATCCCGCTTCCGTCGTCTCGGAAGCCAAGAATGGAATGGAATATAATGCGTATAATACAGACATTGTCAGATCTTCCTCTTCAAACACCGTGATCCATACATTACAGTAGCCAGAGCCAATCTCTCTCTTCCCAAAACACCATCCTCGCCTCACAATGACTGAACAAATAGCCTGGGTTGGCCTGGGGAACATGGGCCGCGTACATCCTCCCCCTCCACCCAACGATCTCAGAACCCTAACAATCCCCAGGGCATGGTGCGCAACATCATCTCGAAATACCCCCTCCAGAACCCCCTCATAATCTACAATCGCACCTCCTCCCGCACCACCGCCCTCGCCGCCACCCTCCCCGCCTCCAAGATCCTCGCCGCCACCACCCTCGAGGCCGTCTCCAAAGCCACCATCATCATAACCTGCATCGCGGACGACGCCGCCGTGCGCGCGACCATCGCCGCGATCCTCGCCCACGCCCCCTCGCCGCGCCTCTTCATCGACTGCTCCACCATCCACCCCAGCACCACCAACGAGATCGCCGCGCTGCTCACGGCCGCCGGCCACGAGTTCGTCGCCATGCCCGTCTTCGGCGCGCCCGCCATGGCCGACGCGGGCCAGCTCGTGTGCGTGCCTGCGGGCCCCGCGGCGTCGGTGCAGAAGGCGCTGCCGATTGCGAAGGCCGTCGGGAGGGCCGTGATTGATCTCTCGGGCAAGGAGTATGGGCAGGCGACGCAGCTGAAGATCATCGGGAATGCGTTCATCATCAATATGGTCGAGATGCTGTCTGAAGGCCATGTCTTGGCGGAGAAATCGGGCTTGGGATCGGAAAACTTGCATCAGTTCATTGAAGCTATGTTGCCTGGTGCGTACGCGGCGTATTCGAAGCGCATGATGAGTGGAGATTATTACACGAGGGAGGAGCCACTCTTCGGTGTTGATTTGGCGAGAAAGGATGCTAGGCATGCGCTGGATCTGGCAAAGCAGGCAGGGACGAGGTTGGAGGCCGTGGAGACGGCGGATAGGCATTTGGTGGCTGTGAAGGAGAGGATGGGGGAGAAGGGGGATCTGCCTGGGATCTATGGCGCTTTGAGGGAGGAGGCGGGGTTGCCTTATGGGAACCAGAGTGGGAAGCCTTAGGGATATGATGTGTAGGATATCGTTTGAGGAGCATACAGAGGGGATGATGGGCAAGGGTGTTACGAAATATATGAGAAAATGATAAAGATGAGTCGTTAATGCTGCTGGTATGACAACTGAACGCTAAGTGAACTATGGCACTACTTCAGTTCAAGACAATGCAGCAAATTATGATTGTAAATTTTAACTCAGAAATTCCATCTCTTATTGCCTAAGCATATCTCTCACAGCAATAGACACATACCCTCGCTATTCCTGTTCCGCGACATCTCCTCGCAGGCCAGCCAAGCAAGAGCCCTGAAACACCTTTTGCACTTCGACATTCTTCAAACATCTTCTATCTTGCCACCATCGAATCCTTCCTCCATGTCCCGTATATCCAGCCCCTGGTCCATACGACCAAATATGCAAATATTTCCCATATCTACCCACGTGTCCGTCCACATCCTTCCACAATCGTGTGCCTATCTCGTCTCACCTCAAGAGAAGACCCCATCACTCGTCTACCGAAATCACCCATCAACCAAGACGCTATGCCTAATGCCAAAATCACAAATCCACACATGAAAAGACGACTGCCATCAACTCATCAATCTCTCCCTCCCATGCCTTTCCACCTCAACCTTAACCACTGAATTTAAACCTCGCCGCCTCGAGCCTCCCCAACCCATCTCTCGGCGCAATGTACCTCCTACGATAACTGTTCGTAAAATCCTGCAGCAGACTTCTGATACCGCTGAGTCCACTCTGGCCCTCATTCAATCTCGTTGCAATACCGTCGATCAACCGCTGCGACTCGACTTCACTCACCGTACCTGCTGGCAACATGCGGACCGTGCCTGCGACCCACACAATAGCCTGCTGAGGCATGAGCTCGATCAGCTCCAACAGCACACCGCTGCCATCAGCAAAGCAGTCGCGGGGGAAGGTGATCATCATGCCCGCCATGACGCGGTTGACGAGCTGCTCTCCGTTGGTAGCAAGGAGCTGTCGGATTGCAGCCTGGATCTCCGGGGGATTCGGTTTACCGGTCGAGCAAGGCGGGTTGGTGCCGCCGAAGGCAATGACGTCGCGAATGTAGTGCAAGGTGGCGGTGAGTGGGTCGCGTTGCTCGAGAGACATGGCGGAGACTGCAGCTTGGAGGATGGGTGCGAAGAGGGAACAAGGAATGAGCCGGTAAGGATAGTAGAGGATGGCGTCGGTGAGGAGACGGAAGAAATCTTCAATGATATCTGGGAGGTCGCGTGGCTCGAGGCTGGACATCATGCGCAGAGTGGTGCGCGATTGAGCCTCGAAGAAGGTGTAAATAGCATCAGTCGTTGCCGGGCTGACAGTGTCTCTGTCCTCGGAGAATTCGCGGAGGATGGCGGCAGTGACCCAAAGGAAACAGCCTTGTTTGGATTCTTCGAAATAAAGAGCAAGCTTGTTGGCCATTTCTGGGAGGAGAGGCTCCATAGCTGTGCGATAAGAGATGATCATATTTCGCCAGCAACGGCAGACACGCTCGCAGATTGGCGCACTTTTGATGAATGTCTGTACGATTTGCGCCAACAAGGGGAATATCTTCTTGCAGTACTCAACTCCCGGATGGATTTGACCTGGTTCAACATATGGAACGACCCATTGGATGAAGATGGTGAGCAGCTGAACCACATCTGCATGACATCAGTCAGCTGCTGCAATGATTTGGGGAAAGTAAGAGCACATACCAGCTACAGCAGCCTCACCATCTTCATCCTTGGCTGCGTTCGCCTTTTGCATGATCCTCGCCACGATTGGATCGCAATACAACTCCAATAGTGCATAAATCTCACCTGGAGGTTGAACGGCCACAACAGTTGCAACACCTTCCGTAAGTTCTTCTTGGCTGGCCTGCGGTAAGGAGTCGAGCACTTGGTTGTAAAAGGTTTGAAGTTGCACAACCTGTCCACTAAGGAGATGCTTGCAGTCGGTGCAGAAGAACTTCATTGCCATCGCAGCTGCCCGAATGATTTCCTTAGAATCCGCATCAAAAGACTTGACGATATATTGGAATTGAGGCTCAAGGAAATCCGGATGATTTGAGGTCCACTCCGAATATCTCCCAAGAGCCATAATGGCCGCGAAACGAAGCTTCTCATGGGCTGGAATCTGCACCAAAATCGGCATAATTTGTGGCAGGATAATATCCTCATCCTTGTCGACCATTCTGCCCATTGCTCTCATGGCGAAGAGCGGAGCTTCGAGCGCCTGCCAGTGGGGGACCGATGTTGCAGTTGCTGAGCTTCCATAGTTGGCCATCCAGAGCTTCAAGCACTCAAGCACCTTCGTCAAACACTCGGTGACTCCCATTACTTCACAGCAATCCTTGAGACAGTCGCCCATAACGTGACGGAACTCGCGGAACTTATCCTCCTGCTCTCGATCTCCATCGAAAAGATCAAGGGAGCTTGGATCATCTGGTGTAGGGAATTCAAGTTGCTTAATGAGGATGTCCACCAGCTTTGAGTAGACATCCACACATTGTATCCTAGCCTGGATATATTTCTCGATGACCAGATATTGCTTGAGATCATACCAGAATCTGAAGGTAAGGCCAATGGCATCCTTCTCCTGATCCCTTGCAGCGCACTCAAGAATGGCTTCGACGAGTTGACGGAAATGGTCAGGCTCTCTTGCGATGAGAAGGCACCAAGCCTCTCCAGCCTCCGCGAACAGGCGCGTCAATCCCTTGTAAGCTTCTGAATCTTCAGCTGCTGCAGCGTCGGCAATCCGAGGTCTCAGTGCGATAACCTTGGGCAAGAGTACTTGGATTGACTGGAGATATTCATCCACGTCGCTTGTCTCTTTGAAAATTGTGCACAGACATTCGACAGCGGCATCAAATGACTCCTCAGTGTCCAGCGCACTGAACACGCTATTTAATAAAGGTGAGTTTACTACGTCCGCCACAGGAATTTCTCTCAACCAGGAGCTGATACATTCGAGCAGGTGTGGATTAGTAGCGGCCGCAGCTAAATACCAATGTCAGTTATGACCTGGGAAGAAGATCAGGGGTCAAGTACCAGAGGACTGAGAATACGTGATGAGTAATTGTAAGACCTGGGCAGCATTATCTCCCAACAGCTCCTGAGTTCTAAGACTGAGCTCATCTTCCTAATTTGATGCGTTAGACTCTGATTCTCGTACTGCCCCGCAAATGTAATGTCGACACAGACGCCCTGAGGCTGGTTGATTTCGGCCCACATACAGTCAAGGTGATTTTACGTCCTTCGGTAACTTCTTCCGGCAGGACTCTGAGAAATTCCAGCATGCACGCATGGCTCGATGCCTCGCTTCCAAGCGTAGAGACCACCATTGGCAAGACATCCTTCCATTCGAGCATTTGTATCGCGAGAATCGCCAAGCAGACGCATAGCTGTGTTCGAATCGGCCGAGGGCCAGGTGCATAGTGCTTCAAGAATGCCAACAGTTGTGTTCGAAGGTCTGGAAGCGAATTGCGGGGTATTTGTGAAATGTCGTAAGTGATCTATGATGTCAGAAGCAGCCTTCTCGTCGGACACCACAGGCGCATACCTTTCCCTTCAGTGTAGTCGCCGCGAAGACTTTCGCCTCAGCATTCGCTCCGGACTGAAGGATCCCTATCGCAACTTGCCAGGCTTCTTGCTGTTATAAGGTCAGCAGAGGCCCAAGTGACGTGGGGCAATCACAACGTAAACACAACGAACAAACTCACCGATTTCTGGAACTTCTCGAGGTATTCGTATGCAGCCTTCTTCTCGTCCCTGTTCCCCTCACGCATGGCATTCACGGCCTGAAGAACAGGCGCAAAAGCCGCCTCGACATTGCCGCTCGTCGTTGCCATGGTGTTGACTGCGGGGCAGTGGCGCGAGTTCGCAGGTGATGACGATGATGATATTAGACAGAAGAGCTTCTCATAAGCTGTCGAAAGAGAGCGCGCAGAGTTTTAGTGACTTAGTTATTAAAAGAAGTTTGTTAAAGGGAGTGTGATGGTATGAAGAAGAAGAAGCTTCAAGTGATGTTGGTTTCAAGAGCACAGCTATCTCGAAAGTAGAGTACCTGAGCCATCGCGCCAAATTTATCTTAGCGTGATATCAGATATGGTTTCGCTTGCAACACTTCCCCGCGCTTCTTTTCATCCCTTTGACTTTATTTAAAGCTGGATATTATGTTAGCAGTGTCCACATAGAAGTATATTATCTTCTTCTAAGGCACTCTATATCAATCTGCATATCTGTAATGGAACTATATCACTAGGTTATAGCCATGCTTTATAGCCTTGGTACGTGTCTAGAGCTTAAAGCGGACTTATAGACTGGAAGATGAGGCTATTGTAGCTAGCCTAGACATGCTGTTAAACTAATATCAACTTGAGACCTTAATGTAGAATAATGTATAATACACGATAAGCATTTTCTTAGACTGAAATTATTTAGACTGAAATTAATGAAATATATTCTAACCCATTCTCCACCTCATTCTAATGTCACCTGACATACACCCTGGTTAACCCACTAACCACATCCTTGCTAGCCTAGCCATCCAGCAGCCTTGCGCGAAACCTCGAAAGCTCAACCGCGTCCAAAATTATATCAGCCTCATCCACGTATTCCCCAGCTCACAGCCTGCCTCGTCTCGTCACCAGCTCTGACACCACCTAATCGAACCCCAGCGACCCAGACCCATATCCCATATCCCATATCCCATATCCCAGAATGTCAGGACGCCCAGGCGGCGGCGGCGGTCGCAGAGTCCTCCTCCCACCCATCAACTTCATCTTCAAGCTCCTGCAACAGCACTCGACGGTGCAGATCTGGCTATACGAGCAATTGGCGATCCGGATCGAGGGCAAGATTAGAGTGCGTCGCAACTGCTGTCTCGATAGACGCTGAAAATACACTATGTTGCGGAGAGGGGCTGACTGGAAATGCAGGGTTTCGATGAATTCATGAACCTGGTAATCGATGATGCGGTGGAGGTGAAGCAGGCGACGAAGACGGAGGGGGAGAGTAGGAGGCAATTAGGTGAGTTAGCCGCGGCAATGAGTTGGGACTTATAGGAGAAGGCACACGCTAATGGGTTACAGGGCAAATACTGTTGAAGGGAGATAACGTGTCGTTGATTCAGAGCTTGCAGGGTTGAGGCGCTTGGGTTTATATGGCGTAATGTGCATTGGGACCGGTTACGAAACTGAAAAACTAGAACGAAGAAAGATCTTGCCTTGTGTTGGAAATTGCTCCGAGAAGGCAGCGGTCGTGTTTGTGGAACTACTCAGATGAGACGTGCTCTCAGATAGAGCAAGGCCAGCCATATCGAGTAGCTCAGGCCATGAATGAGGGAACACAGTATCTACTGCATTATTTCTCGAGATATTCTCACGTGTATTCGGGTGATTTCCGTTCAGACACTCCCAAGTATCCTCCCATCACCTAGAATCACTCCATCCAATAAAGCATCATGCTCTCCCACCGGCAGCTCTTCCTCTGCTCCCAGCAGCTGTTCCTTGAGCGCCAGCCCCACCAGTTCCGGCTCGTCCAACCCATACTCCTCCCCCCTCTGCCCAAGCCTCCTAAGAAAGAAATCATAAAACCCCATCCCATGTCCCAATCTCCTCACGCCACCCGCAGCCTCCCCCCCTACTTCCTGAAACGCCACGCCCGGAAGCAACATCAAATCCAGCCCCTCCACCTCCTCTTTCACATCCCCATCTTTCTCAACCCTATCGAAAAGAATCCTCTCCCTCAACTCCAAGCCTTCCTCCCCAACCGTCGGGATCCCCCACGTATCCCTCTCCAAGCCCTCGAAATCCCGCAGATCGTGCAACTTCACCATATCCATACAGCGCTTCGGTCTATACCCATCCCGGCCCACATCCCGCTCCGTAGCCGCATACAGGTACGGCACGAACACCTGTTTCCCCGCGCCCAGCGCGTGATGCACGATCTGCGTGGTGCTGAGTTCGGAGGTGGGCATGGAGAGGTAGACGGAGATTCTCTGCGCGGCCTCGTACTTTGGCCACGAGAGGAGGGTTTGCGTGGCTTTGATACCTGGGGGGTTGTTAGTGGGTCTTGCTATAGAGGCGACACATGGACAGCGGGGAGGACTTTGTGCTTCTATGCTTGAAGGTGACAGAGAGGCGAGACGAGTCTTGATTTCTTTCCTCAAGGCGGACTTTGTGGATTTGAGCGCGAGAGAGGCCATTGGGACGTCTGAACTGGGATTGGGAGGAGGTGGGCTCATGCTGTAGGAAGAAGACGTGGATGTGGGAGTGATTGGAGGTTGATGTTATAGGAACTAGATATTGGATTATTTGGATGCCACGGCAGCCTGCAGGGAGTGAGCTATATGAATTGAAATATGATTGTATGAGATTGGATGCTCGTTCGATGAAGCAGATGTGGTGGGAAGATGTGAGAATAGTGACACGTGACGTAATTGGGATTTGAATTTCGACCGACGACGGACATTGAACTCCGCGGAGAGTCTACATTTCGTGGAAAAATGGTATGGACGAGTGAGTGTCGTTGATCGATATAGCGACGACAAAACATCTGTCGTTGAATTTACTGAAACACGTCTCACCAATAAATGTTGCAGATTGAATATCAGAAGTTGGAAGTCCGTGATCTTTCATATTTCCTCCCAGGCATCATACAGATGCGTTTCCAGCCATGCCCGAACTCCAGCAATGATTTTTGAGCTTGAAGCTCTATTTATACAGCCCAAATCGTCCATCAAGCATTTTTGGGTCATCCTTGCATCGCATCTCATCATCTCCATCTCACGCCAAAGATCTTCGTTTGTCCCTTCTCCACACTATTCGTCGTCCCGCCCTCAAAATACACCGTCGGATGTCCCTTCACGTCCAGCTTCAAATATCTATATTCAAATTCCGAACCTTCTGACGGGTGTTTTGTCATGTGTAGACTGACAACTCCCTTGTTTAACGGCCCTTCGACATTGAAATGCATTATCAGGTGGTCGGTCCCTGTGTTATCTTTTTGTATGCTCGAGCTAGAAACCGTCAGCACTTCTGTATCCAGCTTCAGCTTCAGCTTCGCATAACATACGCAATCGGTCTCGCCATTGCCCATTTATTGAACGTTGCCTCTCCATATGCTGTGACCTTCTTGGGATCTCCTAATAGCTCTTCACACTTCGGGTCGGCCTTGACCCTATCCACCGCTCGATTGAACCAATTCGTTTTGCTGTCCGGCGCGAAGACTTCGGTGTACATGACATATACTACTCCTCCCTGGGATTCATCAGTATCGGAATATGAGAAGCGGGGTTCGAATACCGACAGTCAGGATCGCACCGAGAATAATGAAGCCAAAATTGAAAGATTGCTGAGTCGTCCTTGCGACTTTCTCCTTCGCCGATAGATCGCCCCATGGCACTCGTCCATTGTCGTTGAACGGCGTTACTGATCTCCTCCTCGGCCCTGGCTGCGGACTCGTTGCTCCCAATCCAGTCTGTGTCTGAGTCGCATACAACCTCGCTGCGACGAGGGGTCTGATGGTCGCTGGGAGCTTCAACAACGAAGAACATCTAGTCGCTGGTAACATCCTGACATATATCCGCACAATGATCGAGGAGGAAGGTGTATTCGAAGCTTCAATCGTCAGCTCGGGGTGTTAAACAGTTAAAGATCATCACGGTTCCCTCCACGAAGCTTCGCGGCTACTTGCGGCTGCTTGCCATTTTTGCCGCGATGGTCGTGGGTGGTCCGTGCTCCTAAAGCGGCGGCGCAAACCCCCCCCATGGATTCCATCCACAAGGCCATTCAGGGCAGGTGTCAATAATAATAACCTTTGGTGAACCCAGAACACCGACGCTGTTCGTTCAACTGCACATCACAACAACAGCATCTTCTTCATACCTCACATACCAACTTTCTGCGGGCAACATGAGCGCCTTAGCATCGAAGTCCCAATCCCTCAAGATCTTTGAGAAGCTCAAGACCAAGCCCGCCAACAAGGTGAGTGAGCCCCTCGATTCCCGATTCCCGCCCGCATGTGAATGTTAGCTGAGTGCCATGATGCAGATATGCTTCGATTGCGGTCAGAATAATCCAACATGGACGTCTGTTCCATTCGGTATCTATCTCTGTCTAGACTGCTCTTCAAATCACCGTAATCTTGGTGTCCACATCTCCTTTGTGCGATCCACGAATCTTGACCGTATGTTGTCCCGCCACTGGACCACGCATCATCAAAGCTGATACAAAATTCACAGAATGGCAATGGGATCAGCTCCGCATCATGAAAGTTGGCGGCAATGAATCAGCGACCAAGTTTTTCCAATCCAATGGCGGAACAGCAGCGCTGAACAGCAAAGACCCAAAGACGAAATACACCTCTAACGCCGCCACCAAGTACAAGGAGGAGCTCAAGAGACGCGCTGCAAAGGATGCTCAGGAATATCCCGAAGAAGTCGTCGTCACCGAGAGCGCCGGCGCAACGGATGGCGCCTCCACACCTGCTGGCGAGCCAGACGATGACTTCTTCTCCTCCTGGGACAAGCCAGCAATCAAGCGCCCCACGCCACCAGCATCACGTACAGCAACACCTCCAGTAGTGGGCCGCACACCATCCCCATTCCTCGGCGCAGGCAACGGTGCTGGCGGCAACGGCATCGCCCGTTCTCCCTCCCCACTCGCCTCCGACAGCGCCACCACTCCGCCAGTCTCCCGCGCCGTGCACTCCTCTGCCCTCCGCAAGACGACTAGTGCCACCGGCCCGCGCAAGGCCTCCGTGCTCGGCGCCAAAAAGACCAAGCTCGGCGCCAAGAAACTGACCGGCGACGTGATCGACTTCGACGCCGCAGAGCGCAAGGCCAAGGAGGAGGCAGAGCGCATCGAGAAGTTGGGCTACGATCCCGACGCCGAGGAGGCCGCAAAGAAGACGGCCAAGGCTGCGGACACGAAAGTCCTGGCGCCCACGCCCGTGAGTCCCGGAATGGGCACGTATGCCAATCCGACGCCGCGGGATCGGTCGGGAAGCGATGTTGAGAGGCTGGGGATGGGAGTTGCGCGGCTAGGATTTGGACAGATTGGGGGCGCGAAGCCGGCCGTGGCGGCGCAGAAGAAGATGGGTGGGTTTGGGTCCGTTGGGCCGATTAAGGCTCAGAAAGAAGGTATGTTCTGATTACAGCTTTTTTGAAGGCGATGCTGATGAGAGATAGACGACAGCGAGCGCTACGCGCGCCAAAAGTTTGGTGCTCAGAAGGGCATCTCCTCAGACGAGTTCTTTGGCAAGGGTGCCTTCGATCCATCCGCGCAATCAGAAGCCAAGAACCGTCTGCAAGGGTTCGAAGGCGCAAGCGCGATTTCTTCAAATGCGTACTTTGGAAGGGAGGAAGAGAACGTGGAGGAGGATTATGGCGATTTGGAGAGCGCGGCTAAGGATTTTGTGAGGAAATTTGGGGTTACGGCCGGGGACGACTTGGAGAATTTGACGCAGGTGCTTGGGGAGGGGGCTACGAGGTTGCAGGGAGCTATTAGGAGCTATTTGAATAGTTAGACGGGCGATTGGATGCGAGGGAGAGCCGATTCGAGAAGAGGGCTAGGAATGAGAGATATGAGAAGAGGAGAAGAGAGCGGAGGCGAGGGGGGCTGGTGAAGGAAATAAGGCAATGGCCGGATAGGGGAAGAAATAGGAAGGAAATGGAAGCGAAGTAGATAGATTGGTAATACTTGCATCTGCATACATGATTTTTTTTTTGGCTGGCTTTAACTGTGCAGTATTTTTTCATGTCTAGATGACTAGGACAAAGGGTAGCTGTCACGGCTCCTGTACGACGCCGTCACAGCCGCAGGGCCGACAAAAAGAATGAGCCTGGCAAGCTCCTTCTCGTCCATAGCGACGTATGAGCGCCCAGTCGCCGCCCCCTGCTTCTTGATTCCTCTCCTCTGTTTGCAAAGGTTGGCGCCAAGCCACGGGCTGGCGATCAGAATCTGTACCTGAGAAGGAGCAGACGCCACTTTCTGGGTTTTTGGCGCGCTCAGAACTGTTTTTGGATGGCAGGGCTCGCTGGGGATCAGATACGACTGTACTGTATATCTTGAGTTAAGCGCGCAACGTCGCCGCGGTTGAGAGAGAGGAATTGGATATTGGATATGTTTTTTGAGCATTACGCCAATGCATTTAAGCTCTTGCTGTCCCTGTTCTCACAGAAACCCTGACAGATTCATTCGCTCATCTTGTTAGATCTTTACGCAGATCGTTAGATCGTGGGGCGGAGAGCTGAGAGCTCCCTGGTCTCTACGTGCGAGCAGACTAGCAGTCTCAAAGGAAGTAATTTGTGATATACGAATGAAGACTATAAAGCAATTTACTATGGTCAAAGCCGGCTATAGGTATATATCGTGCTGATTTATTATTAGCATTGAGTAAATTATGATCCGAAGCGAGGTTGAGGGGATGCGAGGTGAGTTCACCACTGGAGATGAGAGAGATGAGTGGGAACGATTGCCTCTGACGCGCAGTGCTCGTCATGTCTCCAAGCATTGAAGAGCATCGTATGTATGGTACAGCTATGGCCCATAATACAACAGAGCCCTTATAAATCTCTTCATTTCTACCGCCTGTCTCCTTATTCCCGCTGCTGGCCTGGTTAATTCCCCTTTCCATCCTATGCCTAGCTTACGCCTATTTCCACGACGAAGTCCCAACGTACACTGCTTCTGTATTGTACAATGAAGGCGCGGAGACGAGTCGAGAGCGCAGAATAGGAGGTGCAAATATGAGTTGCATATTGATCATACATCCAATTCCGAGATCTGTCCGGATCGTTGCTATTGTGACGACCGTTCAGGCAGATAAGCCCCTCTTCTCGCTCTCCGAGAAGAAGATGAGCATCCGCCAAAGCTTCTTCACCAGGACTTCCGCTTCCTCATCGAGTGCCTGCATCATGTTAGTCATTTATCCATATCCAAGGTGCAAAGAAAAGAAAGGAGACAAACTCACCCCCTCAAGCGCATCAACCAATTCCCCTGCCTTTCCTCTCCGTCTCACATGCTCCTCCACAACCTCCACAATCGTCTGCTCCTGCACGCCAAGATACTCCACAATCTTCCTCTCCACAAACGGTCTGATCTTCTCCCGCACCACCGCCTCATCCACAAACTCCCACTTGACGTCCCAATTCCACAATCCCTCTTTACTCGTCGGGATCTCCGCCGCAAGCTCCTTGATCGCCTGCTCGCGCTCCTCATCCGACAGTCCTGCCGACCGGTCTGCAGCGTCAAATTTAATCGGGATGAGCGGCCGACGCGCCTGCTGCGCAGAATCCTCCTCGTCTTCGAGCAGTCCTTCCACTTCAGCCACGGTTCTGCGCGCCGTCGTGGCCTTTTGTGCCTTTTGCGCCGCCGCGCCGAGTGACAATTTGAAGGGCTGTTGCGTCCTCGCCGGCGCCCGCGCACTCAGCTCCTCCGCCTGCCTATCAAGGAAGCTCTCTGCCGCGCCCCTCGCAGCCTCCTTCTCCGTATCTACCCTCGCCCTCTCCTTCGCCTCCTCGTTCCGATCCACCTCATCCGCCGCCGCCTCGCGCGTTCTAAACGCCGCACGGTTGCGTATCCACGCACTGCGATCTACGTAGTACTCCTCGACGCGTCTCGATGCTTGCTCCTCGTCATTCCACTCCCGCAGCCGCTGCGCCATCTTCTCCTTCGACGTCCCTGCCTTGGCGAGCTCCGCTTCGTCGCGCTCTTTTTCGCGCTCAACGGCTGCAGTGCGGGAGCGCTCGCGGTTTAGCCAACGGCGCTCCTGGTCTAGGTATTGCTTTTCTAACTCGACGGTGCGTTTGGCCATTCGGCGCTTTTCGAGCTCGGAGTCCGAGGCCGAGTCATCTTCGTCTTCGCGGTTGATCCAGACATTGCCCGAGGCGGCGCCGTTGGTGCCGCTACCGTTGATGAAGGAGACACCTTTCTGGTAGTCGCGCGGGAGTTGGGAACCTTTAGGGCCGGAGGGCGCATTGGCGATGCTGCGATCGCGTGGGCCGAGAGGGATAATATTCGTGCCGCCTGCTGGACCACTTGGAGCACTTGGACCAGGGGATGCGAGACGCGAAGGCCGAGATGCGCCATTGCGAGCCCGTTCTGCGGCTTCCATCTCCTCTTCACGCTTAAGGCGTTCGATATCGCGGCGAGTGCTGCGGTCACGGAAGGCAGCGATTTCTTTGGCAACCGTCTCGCGCATTTCGGCGGGGATGTCGGCGAGCTCGTCATCAACGGCGAGGGGAATATTAACAACTTCAACGTTTTCACCTGCGCCTTCGGTGTCCCGCATTTGGACGTCGCCGTCAATATCTTCAGTCTTGGTGTATGCAGGAGGATGGAAGAGGTCGTGGACTGCGGACTTGAGGGCGGCGCGGGCATTGTCGAGACGGGCTTGCTCGGCGGCAGGATCGTCGCCGCGAGAGGAGTGCCAGTTCTCCAGGTAGTTTAATGAGTTGTCGTCAACGAATACGAGGAGCTTCTTCTTCTCAACCTCAGCCTCCTTCTCATCGTCTCCCTCCTTCTTGATTTCGCTAGATTTTTGCTTCTTGACTGGAATTTCAATATCTTTGAGTACTTCCACCGCTGTGGACAGGCTCTCAGCATCTTCGTATTGCGCGAAACCGAACGAGCATTGTTTTCCGTCTGCATCGATCGCTCTGTCCCAGCGTCGAAGTCGTCCAGCGCTGCTCAATATGCGCTCAATTCCTGCGTCTCCTCCACAACCCTCTGTAATGCCTGCCACAAATATCGTGCGCACGATCTCCTCTTTCGTTGGTGGCGCAAGGGCCATCATGCTGTCCCGAAGTGCTTGTCGTTGCTGTTGCTGATCCATGCCCCTCTCCATGCCCAGCCCTGGTCTGCCTCCAGTAGATTCACTACGACTATCTCTTCCTCCCGCAGCGCCCGTGGCCGGTGTAGATGGCTTTGCAGGACCCGTGCCCAAACGAATCACCGGCGCGGAGAAGTTGATATTTGGCATGCTTGTCGGCCCTTGGAAGCTCGCCGGTAGTCCGCTCGGTCGACCATTTTGCGTTGCGTTTGCTTGGGAGACTCCTGGAGGAGCTGTGCCGGGTGCAGACATGCCTGGAGCGCCACCTGCGATTGTTAGTTGATGTTGCTTAACTGTTTGAATGCGCAAGGCCTTACCCATACTTGGAGGAGGTCCCATTCCTGGAGGTGCTCCCCCGGCACCTGGAAAGCCCCCAAATCCTGGTGGGCGGCCATAGGGCGACTCTGGAAGAAAAGTTAGCTACGTTCAGACCAAGTTCACCAGCCTTGCCTGGAACTCAGATTGATGAAGTTTGCTTACGGCCATATGGATTGTAAGCCATCACAGCGAGAATTTAGATAGTTTTGGGTGTTCTTCGGGGAGGGTTTTCAAATATTGAGCTTGTTAGAAGACATAAGAAGAAAAATAAAATGTTACTTCAACTTCGTCGACTGCAGTCGCAATACTGAGTCGCGGGCCGTGTTCTCCAGATCCCCAAAAATGGAGGCGCGACCTTGTCGCGCACGGATCTCAATCCGGATTATCATTAGCCCGGTCCGGGACTCAAGATTCAAAAGTTCCCGTTGTGGACGTACTTGTGGACGACGACCACCCAACCAGTGCCAGGGCTTTCAACATACGACGTTGGAAATGCTCAATTCGTATGTCTCAATCGCCTGTGCACGCTTTTCACTATGATACTAATGATATGCAGATCGACGATGGAGCTCCGGAAAGCCGCAGACGCTTTGCTGCGGTCTCCGTCCTCTCCTTTGGCGGCCCTCCTCACCCCATCCGTATCCGCAAGATGGGCCACAGCATCCTCTAGACCCTCCCAACGGGCCTTCACCTCTTCCGCACGCCGACACGCCGCCGATTCCCAGCCATCGAACCCCGCGGCCACGGAATCAGCACGAGCCAGCCCGGCCCAAGAAGCCGCCAAAGAGCCCTCCAACTGGACCAACGCCGGCCTCGGCGGCAACAGCTCCTCCCGCATCCTTCCCTTGCGACAGAAGTCCGAAGACAGCGACTGGCTCAACAGCCTCAACGGCGGCCACTCCGCAGCCGACCTCCTCGGCGGCTTCAACGCGATCAGCAAGACGCGCGCCCCCAGACCTCCCGTCAATATCAACAGCCCCCTGAACCTCGACGGCATGTTGTCGCCCAAGTCCGACGCGGACATCGCAGTCGCAATGCGGAAGCTGAGCGCGGCGTTCACCGCACAGACGCCCAAGGCTGCGCTGAGACTGGAGCCCAAGACGGGCCGGACGGTGAGTGTCGGCGGGGGAATCGATGTCGGACGCGCATTTAGGCTGTTGGGGCAGAGCTGTTCGAGGAACGGGGTTCGACGCGACTTCCAGTTGCAGAGGTTTCACGAGAGAGGAGGCTTGAAGAGGAAGAGGTTGCGCAGGGAGAGATGGAGAAAGAGGTTTATGGATGGGTTCAGGGCGACGGTGGATAGAGTTAAGGAGATGAAGAGGCAGGGATGGTAGATGGGTGGATTTGTATATTAGGGAATTGTACTGTAAGTGTGTTTTAGAGTTCGGTCATACAAATGAACGTGATCTTGAGATTTGTACTGCTCCTGCTGTTTGAAAGTGTTGATCCATGAAGCCGCGAGACCACTTGAAGACTTTATATACAAGTCAACTCCTCCCCAAATACCAACAAGCACGATGGCTCAGTGGAGCACTCCTCATCATAGCAAGTGCTAGCGATCAAGTGTTTCCCCCCAGGAAAATCCTCGGGTTTTTCTGTCCAGGATTCAAATCGCAACTCTTTTTCCATTTATCCCTACTCTCGCCATTCTTAATGCCTATCCCTTAGCTACCCTTTTTATTACGTGTCCCCCTTTACCTATTTATAATGCCTGGGGTCTCTTTTGCATTTTTCCTCCTTCCCCCTCTCTCTCCGCCTCGCCCTCCCTCGCCCTCGTGTCTTACTGCAGCCTACCTACTGCGTATCTCTATCCAGATCTCTCCAGCGAACTTGGTGGTGCAGCGTGTGGGTTTTGGTTCGGGCCATGCATGTGCCGCGTGGAAATACTGATGACAAGCACATCGCACGTCACGCAACACATCAAGCTTGCTTATACTCACAGTGCCGTCATCGTGCCTCGAAAGAAAATTCTAATTCTGTTCTCCTTTTGTTTCGCCAGACAACAGCAATGCGTCGCGTCAAATACTCAATACGTAGTTAGCCATCCGCCCATCCACAACATTCCTACTGAAACCAACTGTCATCCCTTACGCCTCAACATCAACATCAACCACCTCCGCATCCTGCTCCTCCACCACCTCCTCATCCTTCTCCTCCACCACCTCTTCCGCGCTCTCCGCACCATTCCCATTAGCCACCGGCTGCCCTCCTTCCTCCTCAATCCTCAGCCACTCCTCCCATTCTGGGAACAACTCCTCGTCCTCCCCCGGCGTTCCCAGGATCTTTGCCACCCTCCCCTTCTTACTCCCCTCCAGCTCCTTCTTCCACTCCGCCACCGCCTTCGGCGCCACGCTCGGCTTATACGTCTGCGTGAACATCACCGCCTCCGCCGCCCTGTCCGTCTTGATCAGGAGCGCGATGCACGCCTCGACGTCGCCAAGCTGCCAGAGACACGAGAACGACACGTTGTGTGCGCCGCCCGCCTCTGCTTGTTCGGCCAGCGCCTTGAGGCCGTCCCTGTCGCCCGTTGACGAGTGCAGGAGGAGGAGGGACCCGAGGTCCTTGGCATTGGTGAAGCACTCCGCTGCCAGTGCGACGTCCCAGCCCGCGAGCGCGGCGTCACCCACCGTCTTCCATTTGTGCTCTACGTCTGCTTCGCGTGCGAGCTCGAGCGCGATTGGGAGTTGGCCGAGGCTCAGCGCCAGGTCGAATTTGTGCTCGGGGTCGGTGGCGACTTGTAATGCGAGCTCCTTATGCCCTTGACCCTCCAGGAAGCGCGCAAGCTTGTTGAGCTGGTCAGATGGGATGGACGGCAGGAGCTCCTCCGCTGCCTCCATGTCGCCGCGGAGAACCAGGGTCTGGTACTCAACAACGGAGAGGGAGAGCGAGAAGGAAATGACCGTGACATCCTTGTCGCAGAGATAGATGCGGGAGTCGCGCTGGATGTAGCCGAGGAGATACATGGATTGATCGAAATGTGAGATGGTGTAGGTCTGGTCGCCAACGAGATAGTTCAGACGGTTGGTGCTGTTGGTATAGATGAAGCAGTCGCCGACCCATTCTCCGGTGCGAACACTCTCGTTGATATCAGTAATGACCTCAAAGGCTGATTCAACTCCGTCATCGTCGACTTCGCCATTTTGGAGAGCTTCAATATAATTCTCTCTCGAGAATCTCAAGACATAAAAGGTGTCCTCGCAAGCAAGAGTGACGAGCTCTCCGCTTTCAGACCAGTAGACCTAGAAAGATTAACATCATGATAACCGAGCATGAGGTAAGTTCTTACATTGATAGGATCAACCTCGATCCTTCTAACCAAGCCTCCAGTCTGCCAGTCGAAAAGGCCAATTCCACCTTGACCCTTAACTCCAAGGAGAACACCTCCAGCCAGACCCTCAGCCTGGAAGCCAACATCGAGACCACCAGCCTTCTCCACGAAGTTCTTGTAGATCTTCACGCATGTTGGGGACTCGCGGATGGCGTAATCGTTGCTGTTATCTTTCGATCCCCAGACGAAGTCTAACGCCGAACCGAATGCCTTGTTACGCCATGCCAAAGCCGTGTAGATAATATATTCTCCATCCCCGCATACGGAAACAAAACGACCATTCGGTGAGTGTGTGAGCGTTTGTGGGTAAACTTCGCACGTGCCGAGTTCCTTGGTCGGAAGAGAGATCGGCTCGTTATCTTTCAACGACGCGTCGCCGCCCTTTATGATGGAAGAGAGGACCTCGCTATGTCTTGCCCAGATGAGCTTTCCAGAACCGTCCATGGAAACTGCTGGCTCCTCTCTGCCCATCTTGATCACCACTGCCCCATCATCGAAACCAATAGCGACGCCCTGCTTGCCGCGCTGGTAGCTCACGCACCATGCTCGTTCCAAGCCATAGTTCAGGGACTGCTCCAGACGATACGTATTTGCGTGCCAGATCTTCACCGTTCCATCTTCCGAACCAGAGATAATAACTGGCAATTCCGGATGATAGCATGCAAACGATACATTGCTAGTGTGGCCCTCCAATGTTGCAATCAACGATTTCGTCGTATAATCCCAGACCTTTACCGTCTTATCGTCAGATGTGGTAAGGAGATATGGCTTGTCAGATTGTGGATAATAATCGACATGGTTGACACCTTTGGTCTCATGCGCCTCCAATGTGAAGTTTGCAGTGGAAGAGCCCAAGCTCCAGATCTTGACTGTCCTGTCCAGACAGGCCGAGGCGAATGTGTTCGTATCCTTTGGGTTGATCGCAAGACCCATGACATAGTGGCTATGCCCCTCGAAAACTTGCACGCACTTCCACCCTTTCTCCCAATCCCAAAGCTTGATTGTCATATCATCTGAGGCGGTGAGAACGAAAGGCTGTGAAGGATGTACGACAATTGCGCGGATGTAATCTGGATGCGCCTCAAAGGCTGTGATCTTCTCGGAGGTGTTGTAGTTGTAGACCCGTAATTGGAAGTCGTCGGAGCCGCATACGATCCAGTTCTTGCGCGCAATGAAGCGCCCAGCTCTGACGGGGACATCGGTGAGCTCAAAGGTTTTGACAATAGCCTGCCATATATTAGCAGACCTCCCGCAGAGGCTTGGTGGAAGGTCTTACCTGCGTCTCGTAGGACCAGATGTATACATGGCCTAAAGCTATATCAGTTCCTGGATCTGGGGACATAGCGGGGCACACATACCGCTGTACAGAGTAGTCAAGATCCATGGCTCGGTGGGATGGAAATCTATTCCCTTGACTCTCTCACTCCGCGCAAAGAGTTGTTTCTGTATTTTCCACATGTCAGCACTCTGTGCCATGGTCCCCACGTTCAGTCCTCCTGGTATGCGCTTGGTCTCCTATCTCCGTATCGCGGGGTATCCTCGTGTTTGCTCAGTGTCGAGGATATAACAGGAGCCTGCGTGCAGCCATATAGCAGGATAGGAGCACAAACCTTGACGTCTAAACGCATGCTTGCTGTCTATGTTCGAATGGTCGAAGTCGGGGGAAGTAAGGAGGGAGGCCGCACAGGAGATATGTGGCTTCCTGAAAGCCAGTCGAGGGCTCGGTCTGCAATTGAAAGTCCGTATTCGGGGCTGGGTATATAGACACGCCTCAGACTGTTTGCCAGCGCCCTTAAATCGATCGGTTTACTATGCGCGGCGGAGTGAAGATATTCACTGTGATCTATAGGTCCTCTTTTTGGATTTCGTGGTCTTTGGAGCTGTAGCTGCGTGGCCTGCCGTTCTTCACCGCCGTAGCTACACACGCTAAACCACATTTGGCTCCCACCATCCATCTCAACTCAACGTCACGGGATTGCATTCCACACCATCAGGACCGAGCGAGCCAGGAACGGCTAAAATGGACAAAACAACACTTTATAGGTAAATTGTATAAGATTTCATTTATTTCTACATATCAGATATTTGTCTGCAATAATCCAATGCCCAGCCCAAACCAAGAAAACAAAAGAATGAAGCTTTATTTCAAGCGGGGAATCCAACCGCTGCCAACCCAAGCGCCAAAGACCATTTAAACGGTAAACCCATCATCCAACCCTCAAGCCTCCGACTGCACCTTCTCCACGATCTTCACCAGGTGCGGGAACAATGGATGCTCCGGCTCCACGTCGCAAACCTCCTCGACGATCTCCCTCGCGCCCTTACTCGCCATGATCTTCGCGAGCTCCGCGCTCTCCTCGTCGTCGGGCACGTTCTGGAACCTGAACGCCATCTCGGCGGCGTCGAGTAGCGCCCCGAACTCCTTGCCATTCTCCGCCAGCTGGGTCGCCGGCCCGATGAAGCGCTCGTTGCGCGACAGCTTGCGCAACGGCGCACGCCCGACGCGCTCCACGATGTCTTCCAGGAAGGGGTTCGAGATGCGCGTGATGATCTTCTCGACGTACTCCTTCTGCTCTTCGGCTCCGATGCCGTGTTTGCCTACGATCAGCACGCTCGTCTCGGAAAGCGCCTTCCGCACCTGCTCCAAGATGCGGGGATCCTGGAGGGCATCGTAGATGGTGTGCTTCTTGTGGTAGTAGCCGTGGTAGGCGGCAGCAGCGTGGCCGGTGTTGACTGTGAAGAGCTTCCTCTCGATAAACGGCACGAGGTTATCAACCCATTTTACGCCCTCGATGGCGGGAGGATCGAACGGCGCAAAGGGCGTGCGGTCCACGACCCATTCCGAGAACTTCTCGAGCGTGACATTAAGCCCAGCATTTGGGTCTTGCGCAGGCACAATGCGATCAATCGCTGAATTCGCAAATCGTGCGCGGTGATTGATGTCCAGAACGCGATACGGCGAGGTATTCTCTTTGATGAATTCCGCAAGCGTATCCGTGGCGCCGATGGCATTCTCACATGCGATCACCGCCAACGGGCGACCATCCGACTTACGGGCATCAATACCCTTCGCAATGGTTGGCGCGATAAATTTGAGGATATTGGGGCCGACGGAGCAAGTAACTATATCCGCAGTCTTGATCTCCCGGATCAGCTCCTTCTCGTTCGTTCTTGAGTTGATGGCGCGGTAATTCGTGACGACGGAATCATCGTCGCCGTCAGATCCGACTTGGATAACATCGTAGGACTTACTTGCGTTCAGCTTGTCGACGATGGCGTCTTGGACATCGGCGAAGATGACTTCGTAGCCAGACTTGTGGAGAAACTGCCAAAACGTCAGCAAGTGATGATATCTAGGCGTGCAACACAAGCACAATTGAGAAAGGAGATACATACCTCGCCGACAAATCCTCTCCCGATATTTCCGGCACCAAAATGAACAGCCTTCTTGTGCTCATTCTCGTCCATCTTAATCCCGGTATGCTCCATGGTGGCCGTCGTCGTTCAATCCAACGTGAGATACAAAATTCGGGGTTGTCGCAGCAGCAGGTCTGTAGCCGTTGTGGTGGGGCGATTCAAGCGTAGGTATCCTTCTGAAGATCTGGGGAAGGAACGGCGTTGCAGGATCGAGGTCGAGGAACAGGAACAGGACTGAATATGAGGACCTGGATTTTGACGTCGACTCGATGATGCTATGGACTACTATCGTGAGGTAGTCTATGTGAAAATACTTGTCTAGTAATCTAGTCTACGTAGTGCAAGTCAAATAACGGAAAGCTGGATGTGGTTTTGAGTAATGTCAGTAGTGAGTGACGTACTTGGACACGGAGAAAATATCAGAGAAGAATGGCTCTTTTTGAAAGCAGCAAAAGGAATGGGCCAAAGCGGTTTACTTTATACAGCTCAGCCAGGTAGAGGGCCACGATGCTTCAATACTTCCGCTTCGATGCTGATGTCTCGCTCCCTCTCCCTCCCTCCGTTTAAGCAATTCTGGGAACGTCCAAGGTCCGAAGCGCGAATCAGGCTAAAGCGCCGCCAAGAGCGCAGATGTACATACGAGTAGTTATGTACATACGAGTAGTTAGGAACATACGGAGTAGTTACATATCACATACCTACATAACTACCTATGTACGTAGGTGGACACCTTCGTAGATTGCTGCGGAATTGACAATTGAAGGGTGCAATTACTGCATATTAAATGCTGGGATTGGTTATCGGGTACAATCTAATATCACTATGGACGCAATATGGAATAGATTAGTTGCTTCCCGCTGATGGGAGATCCAAGGGGAGGGCCATACTCATACTCATACTCATACAGGGGAGGGGAGGGGAGGGGTAACCTGGTACCATGGTGCCTTTCCCGAGAGGCCGCTCGTGGTTTGGGCGAGGAATGAGAAAATGGAAAAAGGAACAAACAACATGGAACAGTGAAGCCGTGATGTACATGTTGAGTATGCTGTAGAGCCTGTTCTCATTCGTAAGCACTTGCACCGAGTCTTGAACGAACCACTTGGGGCTTGGATTGTGGTACGGTAACGTCCATCATAGCTTGTCCCTGCTTTGGTCTTGGTATGGAAACAACATACACGGATACGACCGGCCAAACTTCGATACGATATCATCTTATGTATCAGTTCACGAAACAACGGCTGTTGTGTTTGCAATGTGGTCGTACTCGTGCTTATCCTGCTCCTGCTCTTGCTTGAAGAGTCGATCACCCTTGAAATCACTCTTTGTTTCTGAAAATCTTCGTGCAATCTCCGAGCCCTTTTCCATTGGGTCTCATATGCCTCTTTTTTTTCTTTTCCCCAAGCCCATCTCTCTCCCTCCGTTTCTCCCCTTTCCATGTCGACCAAATGTGTGCCTGTCTCGCGATAATCCCCTCTTTCACTGTCCACTCCGCGCCTCCCCTCCGGCCTCCTCACGCCCTCCTCTCCGCCGCTTCAACTCGGCCCTGACTGAGTATCAGCGAAGCGAGCTTGTGGGGCCAAACAACGTTCGCCACGCCACGCCGAGTGCGGCTACAACACAAACTTGCTGCGGACGGCTATGACGACATGGACGCGTCGTCAACGACATCAATTCGCTCGGCCGCAAACTACCTATTGCGCCTTCGGTAAGTGCGGTTCTCAATGCTTTGTCAGTGGTCGAACGACGTCAAACTACTGCAGTATGATGTTGATGATAACGACGATCATAATGCATGGCCTTGGCGAACGAAAGTTTAGTCTGTCTCAGACTCTCAGCCCTGAGCCATCCCAAGCCAAGGCGTTCTTGAAAGAAGGCAGGCAGGCTACTGTACCCCAGAGTCCCCCCTTCCCCCCTCCCGGATGCTGATGCCCCTGAGTTGGTCTGAGCAGCAAAAGGATGAGTTGTTTGATGGTGTGTTGAGTCGTTGGTTTCCACGTGATAATACAATAACCATCTGATATATCTGGAGTTTTCTCAAACATTACGTAGAAACCGTTCCCTTCGTCAAAGAGGATCAAGTGGATAGCCTATAGCTAACCAGACTCCCAAGTTTTCAGGATAAGGCAAGATCCTTTGCTCCGTTGGACGAGATTGCCAGTGCATGTGTCCATGTCATGTCCATGTCTCGGCATTACGAGACACACGCTCGCTCTTGTTCGTTATCTTTGAGCAAAATCTCACGATTCTGCCAAGTCTGGCGTCTCATTCGCCGGGCAACAGTAGCCTCACGATAGCTTCATATCCATTGGGCAGTCCTCGAGTCAAGTAGAGTAAGAGGAGCAACCTCTCATCCCAGCTTCTCCCCGCTATGGTGCGTCGACCGCGTACAGTCGGCAGAGTACCATATCTCAGACACGGTCCGAGTCGTGATCGGCGAAAGTCGGACGATGATCCTTTCCACCTGGAGGCCCTCTGCAGTCTGCAGACGAGCACCCTTGAGAAGCACATGCTTTCTCAACATTCTGGCATGTTCCAATATCATGCAAAAGGAACGGATTCTTACTTTACCGCATCATCATCTGTTAATCAAACGAAATGGCCGTTTCCTGAGTGATACTACTCAAACTGCGACAGGGACATACTGTAGTGTCTTCGGACCTTTTTTCCATTTATCCGAGTGGATCTCTCTTGGATCTGATTTCTTGAATGGTGGCGCACTCTCTCTGCTTCCGAGCCAAGATCTGAGGCGCTGTACGTGCATAACGGCCGGCGTGTTTCACAACTTTTAAGGTTGTGGATCATGTCTCGTTTCCCATGCGATGTCAATTGGTGACTTGGCACTTTCTTTCCACCCAGCAGCGTCAGACAGTGAAACTGAGGTGAAAGATGACTCGTAAGCGTATGATGTAGATGTATGTATGTAGATAGATTGAGAGATATACATAGTGATACTCGTGATTAGTGAGTGATGAAAGATACGGTAGCTGGAGATTTGAGATATGGGACTTACGAGATACGTGAGGCGAGTGAGAACATGTCTGGAGACTGGATAGGAAGGAGGAAGTCGAGGCGCAGCAGCGAATGCACGGAGGGACCGTGGTCAATGAGAATGTAGATCTGCTGTCCCTTCGAATCCTGCTTCCTGTCCACTTCTCACGATCCATGAAGCTGCGTGCCTGACAGGATGCGAGGATGGATGGACATGATCCCATCAAAGATCAGCATCAGCATCAGCTGTACTCTCTCCGACTCCGACTCAGACTCCGACTCCGACTCAGACTCCGACTCCGACTCAGACTCCGACTCAGACTCCGACTCCGACTCAGATAGGAGAAGCCGAGAAACACAAGCAGTCGATCCTGCTGCCTGTAAACCCTCTCCCCGAGTCCATCTTTTGCCCTGCCCCTTCATCTAAATCGACTTTCATACATCTGCATCCCCAGGTACCAATGCATACCTCCTGCTATCTCGCATCCCCTCGATCCATCCCTTGCAAGTCTGTGGTATGGGTGAAGCGCTAGGTATTGTACCCCAAAGTCATACGAGACACGCATGTAAGAAAGACGCCGTCGAGCCTAGTCCTCCCTAAATCCCCAGACTTTGTGTGGAGAAGTTGTTCGTAGTCCGAGATACAGCGGCCCTTCGGTTACTCGGACAACATCTGCGATGTCCCGATCTCTCGAAGTGAGCGCGATCTTTCGAAGTGAGAACGATCTCTCGCGTTTCAACTTGTGATAATTTTGATTCTTGAAAATAGTTGGGAGAATCGAAAGGTGTTGCGGAAAGAAAGTCGACGACGGATGGTGTAAGGAAGTTCAGTCGTCGTCTTCTTTTGGCAGACACCCTTCTAAGCCTTCTTCCATATTAAGAAGGCTCTATTCGTCTTGTAAATTTGTTCGACATACGGTCTTCACTTGAAACACAATAAATCTCTTCACGATCCTCATCGAAAGCTACTGTACCTTAATCAAAAGGTAGGGAATTTGTAGGACGAGCGAATTTCGTCATTTCTTCTCTTGATTTGCCATCTTTTCTTACCATTTGGTCCATTTTATCTTCAATAACAGTAACATCATACATCAGTTGTGGACAATGTACTAGGAAATTTCCTAGGTGGAATAACTATTCATAACTTCATAAGATATATTATATTATTTATCCGTCTCTTTACAAATTTCATACATCACAATGGCGGCACAGGACTCGAACTCCCCATGTCCCTCTCTCCTCCCATTTCGACCCAAGCCTTCACCGGACTACGCGCCGGACTTGTCTTGATCTTCGGCCGACTCTTGAACACGGCCTCATAGTCCACATCCTGCGGCTCCGCCTCGATCAGCGCCAATCGATCAATAACCTCGCCATCGTCTCCTTCCAGCGTCGGCTCGAGCATGTGTGGCTTCGGCATATAGCTCTCCCGCTTCTTCTTCGCCGCCAGCTTCACGCTCCGGCGACGCTCGATCTGTGCCGATTTTGCGACGGAGGCAGAGTTCGAGAGGGAGAGCCGCGTGCGTGCTATGAGGTCTTCGTGCCTCCGTGCTTTTGCTGCCGTGGCCGCCGCTTCAGCGTCTTCGAGACTTGCTTCATCATTCGAGTGCAGGTCTGGGACTCGCGACAGCCGGATCTTCGGATAGCTGGGGAGCTGAGGGAGATCGGGTAGGTCGTCGAAGTCTTCCAGGTGCGCAAGAGAGTTTCTGGACATGGAGACGCGCGACATGGACATACGGGTGCGTTCGGCGAGAGAAAGCACATGCCGCGGTTTAACAGGCGATGGCGAGGCGGCAGCCATTGAGTTAAGAATTTGCGTTGCGATGTCAGGAGATGGCGGAGAAGGAGGCAGCATGGTTGTATGAATGGATGATCGCGTTTTCGGGAGCGGCAGCGGTGGAGGTGGCATAGTGGAGGATGTAGAGATTGGATAAGTGGCTGACGGAGACGGAGAATGCGAGACAACTTCTGGAACCTCTTCAACTTCGGATAAGGGTTCCGCTTCTGGTGATGGTTCTGGTGCTGATTCTGGCGATGGTTCTGTCGACACTGCCTTCGGCTCCTCTTCTACAGGACCCGAAGGGGAAGTATGGGAAGACGGCCTCTCGAGATCGACTGATTGATCATCACTATCAGAGTTGGATACCCAGTCATTCTCTTCATCGCGAGGCGGACGTTCCTCCACCGGCTCCGGACTTGGCGATGGGGATTGCGGTTCTTGTCGAACGGAAACTCTGCGTTTGGCTGGACTTTCGTAATGTTTCGGCTTTCCAACATTCGCCAGCTCTTTCTGCAAACCCTCAATTAATCGAGCTTGGTCAGGATGCGGCTGCCAAGTCTTGGTCGATTTTAAAGGATTGCTCGGAAGCTGTAGAGATTCGTGAGCTCCAAAGGCCAAATCGAGAGATGCCACGACTTTAGTAGATTTTGGGACTTTCTCATTTCTTGCCCCTGTTCTTCTAGCCTTTATTGTCTTTTCGAAATTCTGCCACTTCTCTAGTCGATTACTCTGTTCTTTGACTCTCGCGTCCAAATGTTCCAGCAAGCCTTTGCGGTGACTATCCTCAATCTCTCCGATCCGACCGTTTTCAACGTGCTTCCATACATTGTCATAGGGCTGCGACAGCAGACCATCGTTGTCGAAGCGCCCATCGCCATGCAGTATACTCTCGAGCCATTCATTACTACCATACCAGTTCTTGCGTACAGTCTCTTGGAGTGCGTATGTCTCGGGCTTCGCGATATATTCAGTACTCTCATCCTCCTCTATGGCCACTTTTAGTTGCTCATGACGCCGTGTTATCTGCCGATCCTTCAATTTCAACAAGTCCGAAAAGTCGTTGTATTGCTTCTTGGCTTCGTCTTTTCTTACAATTATCTGGCGCAAGGAGTATTTGTGAGCGAGCACTAGTGCCGACAGGCCACTACGCTCTCCAGTGTAAGAGAAATTCTCCATCGCAAGCCGTTGCGAAACGGCTTCATGACCAGTATGACTTTCTTGGACCAAATGTTTCACAACAGCGGTAGAGAAAACAGCTAGAACCTCTTCCAGCCGCTCGCCCTTGCATTCATCCAGCATTGTCTTGCGCAAGACGGCATCGCGGCCCAGGATACCATTCTTCTTCGCTTGGTCGAGACATCGGAAAAGTGCGGCGCGAAGATTGAGCGATTGGAGTGGTTCGAGAGGTGGAAAGAAGGGCTGAAGTTTCTGTGAAACAACGGTGATTAGCTTATATCCACGAATAAATGCCAGGCAAGTTCCTACTTCACGGGTTTCTTCGGGGTCCCAGAGGCAGAAGAGCTCATAGAGGGCCCACTCCACACATTGTATCCGTCTCTTGATATTCTGCTGTGAATCCTTCGTAGCAAAAGTAACAGAGGTTATGCCCGGCCAGTGCTTTCGTCTATCCAAGTCTAGTAATCGTAAATTGGTGAGGAAGATGGCAATATGTGACGGCCCGGTTTGGGCATGGTGCTGCTGCTGCTGCGTGGATGGCGCAGGCTTCTTCAGAAAATTGTCGGACGAGGGTATTTTCAAACTCCTACTCCTGGTATGTGAGGAGATATTTGCTGTTGCTGTTCGTGGCGCTGGTGCTGTTGCTGCTGACATGCTGGATGAGCCTCAGGTGCGTGCATGGCATATGTTGTCGTCGTCGTCCCCAAGGTTTCCACAAAGGTGAGGATGGCGTGCAGTCAGTCAGTCACAGGCCAGTAGGGAATGTAAACAAACAATTACCAGGGTTGTGGAAGAGTGCGCCAGGCGATCAAACGTCCCTGAACATTGCTGAACATCGCGTGGGCCAGCGCAGGGTGGCAGCCAATCCAGTGCTGCGGATAGCGATGCCATGCTAAAACCCACCCCTAACTGCTAACTGCTAGCTGCTAGCTGCTAACTGCGTCACCAAACACCTCTAACCCCAAACCTTCTGGCCCATTTTTGATGTTTGCTTGATTTGCTTTCCAAACTGCACATTTGGTGCAATCAAGGCAAGGTAAGCAAACCTTCCCCTTCAATCCCTCCATATATATTGCCTATTACCTCAGCATTCGACTTTGAGCTCTCGTACAACTCTGCCCGACCTATCTCGAGGGCCAAGGAGTACATAATCGAGATAAATTTATTCCTCAGGAAGACACTCCAAGACACCCGCAAGCTTTTTAACATGACGACTGCGCCGACCACCAACGACGATTCTGGTAAGGCAGATGAACTTCTCTTCCTGTACGGAGAGATCGATGGCAGGTTATTTACTAATGTTGAACAGTGCCAGCAAAGCTGACGGCTGAAGATGCCCAGAAACCATGGGATGTTGCAGAGGTTGCCGCCTCGATTGTTGGAGGGGCACCAGCTTCAGGAACCGAGTCGCCAGTTCCTTTCTTCCACATGCTAGAGCGCTTGAAGATAACCAAGAGAGAAGGATGGAGGAGATTTGGCATCGATAGGTGAGAATGAGTTCTATCCTCGTTCGAGAATGTCTTATACTGATTTTATAGAGGTGAATCAATCGCCGATCATATGTACCGCATGTCTCTTATCACCATGTTCGCCCCGCCTTCACTGTCCTCCCGGATCAATATTCCACATTGCACGAAGATGGCCCTAGTCCATGATATGGCGGAAGCTCTGGTCGGAGACATAACTCCAGTCGATGGAGTCTCAAAAGAGGAGAAATCCAGACGAGAATCTACCACTATGGATTATTTCGTCAATGGCCTTCTTGGACGCGTCAACGGCGGCTTGACTGGAAAGGAGATAAAGGAGATCTGGCAAGAGTACGAAGACAGCGAGACATTGGAAAGCCAGTTCGTCCACGATGTGGATAAGATCGAGCTTATTCTGCAGATGATCGAATATGAAAAGTCTCGGCAGGGGAAGCTCGATCTCGGAGAGTTTTCTTGGGTGGCAACCAAGATTAAGCTTCCCGAGGTGAAGGAATGGAGCGACCTTGTAATGAAGGAAAGAGAGGAGTTCTGGAAGGCCAATGGTGGCGAGCACACCTCTTTTCTAAATGGCGAGAAGCCTGCGGATACGCATCTTGCGGCCACGGATGAATATTACGGCAAAGAAAATGCGTGAATCAGAATTTTCGGGATTTAAAGGGCATGGGCAGTATTCGAAACGGATTTGGCTTTCAAGGTGTTATTGCTATGGAAGATACCTCTTAGAAGCTGCAGGCTGCATAATGATCGCATGATAGAATATGAATAGCTTCATCACTCCGTTTCTGTTTGCTATAGCAACCATACCCCTGCCATTATGTGGAGCTCTATTGAGATGTCAAATTTCCTTATCGCCATGCATATTGCTGGAAATCAGCAACTTAACTCAGTATTTACGACTTCGTGAATCATCGTTCTATGTCAATCACGCATAAACCTCGAGATCATTGTTCATGTAGCTGCTATTGATCGCTGCCATAGCTACCGTCAACCCCGCAAAGTCGACCGACGTAAGGCGGTCAGTTGTTCTGCCACCTGGATACTGTACCAAGTCACTCCAGGCTCGAAGTGTCGAGGTTCACACGGAGACAACATCAAAGCTCTTGGAAAGTCATCAGCCCAGCAGCGATAATCTTCGAATTACCTACGAATTACCGTGAAATCCTGGCTGCATGCTGCGTTATAATGCTAGGTCTGGAAAATTACCCCACGATGTCAGGCACATTTAATACACACAACGGCTATCGAGCTGGACGCAAGTCGAACGTTTTTCAACCACCACGAACACCGTCAGCTTCGTCTTCTATCCACCTTGCACAATCAACAAACTCAATAATGATGGATAGACAAAGGCCTCTTGTGGTCAGCAAGAAACGAGGTCGTCAAAGTTCCACCGTGAACAACAAAGCAACACCCATTGCTCAGATGACGGATTGGCCGAATGGACGTCATACGAATGACTCGATCGCAAGATCTGGAAGTATAGACCCTGGATCTCCGATGCCTTTTGTCAACACACGCTATCAAATAGCTGGCGGTCTAGATACACCGACGGCAGCAGTCGCGAACTATTTCGAAGAAAGCGAGTTTTCAGATACAGGATACCGCCGAAATCTGTCCAACGGCAGCGCCAGAAGACCGCACTTTGAGGCTGAATATCACAGCTTCGCTAGACTGCCGTCTTCCGCCAGCATGGAATCCAACGGCAGGTCTCGCATACCATCGCAGGAAACACCCCGGAGTCAAGGTTGGAGCAAGGCGGCGCTTAGTGTTGTTGGCGGTGTTGTCGGTCGAGTATGGCAGTTCTGCAAGGCTGGAGCGTTTACTGGATTCTCAGCGGGCGGTGGACACGGGTATCAGCTCGATCCATATCACACCACCGAAGGTGAGATAGACAACCAAAATGACAGTGAGTTCTGGGATCCGGACATCGCACAGAAAGCAACAATGTTTGGTGACACGAGTGGCCGTTCTTCAACTCCACTGCCGGGGCAATATCCAGATGAAGACAGTCTTTACATCGTGGATTATATGGATCGCGCAACTCCAGAGAGCACTCCACCGCGAGCGACGAAGCGCAGACAAATAGAAACTGAGAGCACCGACACTGGTCTTGGAAAGAACTGGGTTGTAGTTCCGAGCGCGCCATCTACAGCAACTCCGAAACCAGTAGCTCGATATAGCATGCCAACAGCTTCTAGTGCTAGCCGTCGTCAAATGAACGGTTCAATCTCAACGGCTAGCCGACCAGGTGCAAGGGCCGGACCCAGACGTCCTTTATTGCATACTCGACCATCTGCCGTTTCACATGCTGGTTCCCCTGGATTGCGCTCCTCCGGACCTGCCTCATACGCCTCGCCACGCTCGCCTGGTGGTTCCAGGATTCCTATTCCCGTCTCATCAAAGTCCTCACTTCCGGCCCCCTCTGCCGCAAGTCCCGCTGCGGTCGAAGCACAGAAATGGGCAGCCAAGAAACGCAAAGAGGATCAGGAGGCAGACAAGAGTATGCGTAGGCTCAACGCGCAGTTGCAAGCAATGATTCGGGAAGGCAAGGAAGCTCTCGGGACAAAGTTTGAGGTTCAAGATGTCGACGAGGTCACTATGGAGGATGCTATTGTTGACGAGGGATTCGAGGAGGGCACTTTAACCCCGTCAAGCAAAAGCCGTCGTCTCTGAGCAACCGTTGATATTGGACCAGCCGTGCCAGAGTACAGCAGCTTGGAGAAGATCTTCGATGCACCACTTACGGAAGTTGGGAAGATGGTTCGATACCATTGATCTGCGAAGCATAACTCCAAGAGAAAGAGGGCAGCCTTGGAACGCCACCTAAGAATACTGGGGCAATGAATGCCATTCGCAACCTGACTTTCACCAAGAATGCGATTGCAACATAGCTCCGAACAACTTCTTGCCTCATCACATATTCAAAATTCAATGCTCACAACTCCTTATGGTCACGATCATCATCCGGAAGGGCTCTTTCACCAGTATTTGGACTGGCTTTATACAGCCTGCATTTTAATCTGTACATTCTACTATTGCTCATCGGCGCACCTTTATTCCCATGGCCTCCTTCCATTTGCATTTGCGGGCGTTCTCGGTATATCACGAAGTTATGAATCTCGCTCAGAAAGCACCATGTGAATTGAAGAATTGCAGAGAGGGATTGGAGGTCGTTGGTTGGATTCACTACGGTGGGGAAAGTGGTTTGTGGTGGGAAAGGTTGAGCCTGGTCTTCTAGCATTAGATAGACCTTCTAAAGCAACTTTGAAATAATCAACTTTTCTAGCCATTGAATTTGAAAGGTTCCTTTGTGAATTAATGATGAGACTTGATGCACGTGATTTTAACGGACTGCATTCCTTACTTCACCTGCAAACAGGCACCCTTCCATGTAAGCCACAGCACACCACCGCACCGCCACACATAGGTAGCTATTACAGGGCAACTCACAACGACTGAACAACCTGAGCCTTCCCATCCTCATGACAACCAAGCTTCATAAATTTTGGAAAATCGTGAAGCCATATAATTTCACATCTTTCAGGATGGCATCGAATCGTCAACCCGTGGATTTGACTGGCGACGATGAACGAGAACGAGAACGAGAACGACCAAGAAAGAGAGCGAGAACTGCGGGTTCCACTCTACGAGATTCAATCTCACCTCCAAGGCCAAGAAACAATCAAAGTCCAGCGACTTCAAGCAAGAAATGCAATGAAAACAGTCATGTTATTGCTCCAGGATCGATTATTTCTTCTCCCTTCCAGTTGACAAGCATCCGAGACTTACCAGGTGCCCTGAATAGAGACACAGTATCACTCCAGAGCCTGATCTGCGACCCTATGATAGCTGAAATGTGGGAGTTCAACTATATGCACGATTTGGACTTTCTGATGAGCAATTTGGATCCAGACACTAGAGACACGGTGAGAATCAATGTGGTGCATGGGTACTGGAAAAAGGACTCTGGACTTGGTATGAAGGTACGTCATTTTCTATTCCTCAGACATATAATCGTCACATTACAGATATCTGAATTCTAACTTAGTTTTAGAGCCAGGCACCGAAGTATCCTAACATAAAGCTTCACTGTGCTTACATGCCAGAGATGTTTGGCACTCGTATGTCTCCTGCACCCTCCCGTTCCCCGTTCCCGTTTTCCAGCTCTAACACTGCTATAGATCACACCAAAATGATACTCCTCATTCGCCATGACGACCAGGCCCAAATAATCATCCACACCGCCAATATGATTGCCCAGGATTGGGCCAATATGAGTGACGCCGTCTGGAGAAGTCCTCTCCTCCCATTCCTGCCCGCCGACAAAGCATCAGACCTCACATATTCCCAAGGCTCAAAGACACATCCCTATGGATCTGGCCTCCGTTTCAAGCTGGACTTCCTCAATTACCTTCGCTCCTACGACAACCACCACCGGTCGATCTGCAAGCCTCTCATTGAACAGCTCGTTAAATACGATTTCTCCTCTATCCGAGGTGCCCTCGTCGGACATGTCCCTGGACGCCACCACCTCGGCAGTGATAGCGGGACACTGTTCGGCTGGCCTGCTATTCGTGATGTCTTGAAAGATATTCCAGTATCTGGAGAAGAAGGCTCTGAAATTATCGCCCAAGTCTCATCCATTGCCACAGTGGGCGGCACTGATGCATGGGTTCGTAAGACCATCCTCGGGGCCCTTTCTGCCTCCAAAAACTTGCCAGCGGAGAACCCGAGCATTGGCATCATCTTTCCCACTCCTGACGAGATCCGCAGGTCGCTTGATGGCTATGATTCTGGTGGGTCAATACATACAAAGATCCAGACGCCCGCGCAGCAAAAGCAGTTACAATATCTCAGGCCCCTGTTGTACCACTGGGCTGGCGACGATCGCCCTCCTCCCCCAGCTTCCTCTTCCACCTCTGATGCAACTGACCATGAGGCTGTGCGTGAAGCGGGGCGGAAACGCGCTGCGCCGCATATCAAGACATACATCCGCTTCTCCTCGGCGGCCAAAACCTCCATTGACTGGGCACTTCTTACATCCTCCAACCTATCAAAACAGGCATGGGGCGACGCGACGAATGCAGCTGGGGAAGTTAGGGTGAGCAGCTATGAACTGGGCGTCTTGGTTGCACCGAGCATGTATGCGGAAGATGCGGTCATGGTGCCGACGTTCAAGGTGGATAAACCGGAAAAGGCTGTGGAGGGGAAGGTGACGGTGGGCTGTAGAATGCCGTATGACCTGCCGCTGGTGAAGTATAAGAAGGATGAGGAGCCGTGGTGTGCTACAAAGCCGCATGGGGAGCCAGATTGGATGGGACGGACGTGGGCGGGTTGAGTGGGTGCGGGTTGCGAATGCACATGTTGCTGGGCTGGAGTTGCTGGAGTTGCTGGAGGAGATACCCGTGATATGGACGTTGCTATAACTACTAAAAATAATTCAGACAACATAGATAGCCAATGGTATAGCTCTGCAAGACATCAAAGAAACACTAAGGCTCGCATTCTCATTGCCCACAAGCCCTTCGTCGCAGCTAACTCATCGCTTCACATGCCATCTCCGCGCTCATCAATGCACTGCGTTCCCCATCCCAAGCTCCTTCCACCTCGACGCCTCGACTTATTTCCCGCCAACGGCCTCGGGCTCCTTGCTCTCGTCGAAGCCATACACGGCCTTCAGCTCCTCGATCAGCTTGATGTAGCGCTCCTGGGCCTCCTCGGGGGTGACGGCCTCGTCGACGATCTTCTGCCACGCGCGCTTCTTCGCCTTGCCCTTGAGGTCGAAGACGCCCGGGGCCTCGGACTTCTCGATCGGGGGGTCCTGCGTCGCTTGCTTGTAGAGGGCGTACATTTCCTAGGCGGGGTCGGGTGAGCGTGGGTGTCTCTGCCAGAGAGGGGAAGAGGGAGGGAGGAAGCGGGGACGTACGAGGAGGTGGTCGTTGGAGGGCTTTGCGGTCAGCTTCTTGCTGTCGGTGACGGCCTGGGTGAAGGCGGGGCTGAGGGTGACGGTGGACATCTTGGGGGATTTGCTTAGGTTCTTCCTGGAGGGGGGTTTAGTTTAGGCTGGATATGATATTTTGCATCTGGAGTCGCTCACCTAAAGCTTTATGTATATATATATATATATATCTCTCTATGTAGAGAGGGTGTTTAAGGGGAAGAGAGCTCTGTCTTATGCCTTTGGCAGCAGCTTGGAATGGGCAGTGGGGTTGGCCAGGCTAGGCTGGATGTGGCTAAGGGGCTGTAAGGGTCGGATTCGGTTGGGGACGGGAGGCGGGAGGGGGAACATCACGAACATCACGAACATCGTCAGTCACGTGTGATCGAGGACTCAGAGAACATGGAACGAGCGACTTGACAACAAATGGATGAGAATTAAAAGCAGATGAGTTCTTTAGATATTTGGGTTGCATCATTTCCTGTTTTGTGTTATAACTTACTTCTCTGACACTGGCCATTGGCCATTGGCCGGCCATTGGTTTTTCTGACGATGAGACTCTTTCATGGCCATGAGATGTGTATGGCGGACGCATGTATCTCTTATGGCGCCAAAGCCAGCTCTTGGGACCAAGATGCTATGAAAAGTAGTTGACTGGCAGGATAAGAGTTTCTCGTTTTCATTCTGTGTATCTTTTTGGGTTGTTCCTCCTTGGTGGTCCCGGCCATCCTGTCCAACTTTGTTCTTCAGCTCTTTGAGGCTGTATAACAGCTCTCCTGGAAGAACATTCTATGCACATTCTCAGCATAGCATATATTCCCATAATGATGAAGGAGCAGAGCACTTCGGACGCCCTCAGCTGCCTTCGCCATCTGCAGTTTCCCCTTTTACATTTTCCAGGACACGACATCTCTTCGTACGTGACTGGGGCCCTTTTTCTCCCAGCCCGAGCCCAATCCGTCTCTTTCCATCTAGATATTTATTTAATTCCTTATCGATAAGACCATTCTATTTCGCGTATCGTATTTCAAAGCCTTATCGAAGGTGCCTGAGACCTCTCGATCTTGTTTACCTTTCTTTTATCAACCTTCCATCTTCCACTTCTCACCTTTTGTTTTGACACACACACAAAGCAACTTGACACAACATCCACCATCACCTCAAGGCCATTTGACCTTATCAAATGTTCTTTTCTTTTCTTGTCAAGAGATTGATAAGTCTAGAGGCTTCTTAGTCTTCTGGCCTTCTTGATCTCTTATATAGGAAGCTATCAACTTTTACTTTCAGAGCTTTGAAGGTACATCAAGGATACAAGGTAAAAAGGTCTATGAATCAGATATCAACCTTGATACATACTGATCTTTACCTATACAGCATCTTGTTCTCCTCCCCTTATAAAGATCCATCAGAGCTTCTTCACAAAGGACAACTTGAATATAAGGTGAGCTTTGAATCTCTCAATTTATCCCTCTTAATTCTTCTTGATCTTTCTATGGGCATAGCTGATTCTTCTTAACTTACAAGTTTTCCATATCAAACTCGACATACACCTTCATCACATCCTTCATTAAACAACCTTCATCACACAACCTTCATCACACAACCTTCTTCTAGATCACATCTCAGACTTTAGTAGAGAGCATTCAGGTTCAGGTGAGTTGTATCTACGTTCCTCTCATCATATCACCTCACACACAACTCAACTTGCAATCACTGAGCCCTGAATCATTTTATTCCATTGGTCATCGAAGTCTTTTTGATACTGTCCTGCCACAAGTGTGGTCAAAAGCTTCTTCTTGCACAAATACCTCTTGAGGAATAACCTTCTATTCTATTCTTCTGACTCCCATCCCCTAATCCTTGACTATAAATACTCTCCTTTCCTCTTTTGTCCTTTCCTTTTCATCATTATCCTTCAATATCCTTCAATATCCAAAACATCTATCCATCCACATCTATCCACACTTGAGCAGACTACCATCTAACATCAATCATCAGACATACATCCATTCGAATTATTCCTCCATCATTGCTCAAAGTCAACTCTAATCCTATTAGATCACTTCATTAAAGGTAAGCCATCCGATACCAAACTTTCATCTCGATGCAGTTTTCAGCTGCAGATTCATCTCAATTCTCTACTGCTCTGTACGAACATCCTCACTCTTCATCCTCATATCCCTGGTATTACCTTTTGATCAGTGGCCCATCTCAGTTCATAGCCTCAGTTCCAACTTCACCTAGGGCTTAGCTCACAACTGCATCTTTTCCAGTGTGGCATCTCTGCATTTGCATTTTTTATCCTCATTTCTCATCCTGCAGTGGCAGAATTGCACATTCAGATTCAGTCTCAACATTTAGTTCTTCATTGAATACACATCCTTAACCTCGCGGCATCTTCTACATATCCCTTCTTTTTCTATCCACCTTGCTAAAAGCTCTATCTTCTTTCACTACCCCTACTTTATGTTCCATGCTGACCATTTCTCAAATTCAAATAGGCCAAAATCAAATCACACAGCCATAATACCCTAACGCAATGTCTGGATACCAGGACAGAGGCGGTGGATTTCAGGCTCGCGGCCGTGGCGGTGATAGAGGCCGTGGTGGTGATAGAGGTCGTGGTGGTGATAGAGGCGGCAGAGGTGGTAGAGGCGGTGGCAGCTACGGCTCGCAGTCTGTCCGCTCTGAGTCACCAGATAGAGAAGATCCAGGAAGACAAGGATCCCGTGGTGGTCGCCATCCTGATGGCCGTAAGGAATTCATTTCCTATTTCTGCGCATAGGCTAACAATTTCTTAGGTCAAGGTAATTATGACAATAGACCGCCGAGAAATATGGAACCAAGCCTCCCCGAGCTTCCAGAAGATGTGCCAATTCCTAATGGAGGCAAGAAAGTTCCCTATCCAGACCTTCCTGTCAAGGGGACAGTTGGCGAAAAAATGATGGTTAAAGTCAACCATCATACCATCGAAGCTTTGCCAATAAAGCAGATTTATCAGTGAGAATCTCGATCCTGTCATTCGTTTTTATTATTTTTGATTTACTAATCTCTTCGTTCAGGTACGAACTTCGCTTTAGAGTTCCGGAGGACTCTCAACTCCGCGGCAGTGATAAAGTTTCCGCCCAGCAACTCGCTCGAGTTTTGGTTGCTACCCCGGTGACAACATTCTTGGGCGAGAACTTCGTCTTTGACGGCGTCAGCATGGGTTGGTCACCGAATGCCATCATACCTGTGGGAGCACAGGAGTCAAATATGATTGACATGGGAAAGCGTCGTGATGGCAAGCCGAATTCAATCCAAGTTACAGTGAAGAATACCGGAACTCTGTCAATCAGAGATCTCGTTGGTTATATTCAGGGTGCCAACATCGACTTGAATCCTGCAGGCAATCCTCGCCTCGAGAATCAGATTAAGTGGTTGCAGGCTTGTTTCCGCAAGGACCCTGCTGAGAGATTCATAACTCGACCAAACAGCAACGCCTACTTTGATCGATCACCAGAGACGACCCTGGCACTTCGCTCTACTGCAGGGGTATTGGAGGCTCGTCGTGGAGTCTTCCAGACCATGCAGATCAGATTTGGTCGGCTTACTCTCAACGTTGACACCGCCACAACTCCGTTCTGGGTGCCGGGAAAGTGCCTTATTGATTTTGCTTCTGCTCTTATGAATGTCGGACGTGACAGGCTTGAGTACGAGTTTCTCAATAATAATGAGCGCTTTTTTGCAGTCTGTGGAAGACTCCGTGGGAGCTTCTTCAACCTTAAACACCTTAAATCTGCGAAGAAGGACCGCAAAATCAAGCTTCAGGGCTTTTCTCAGCGTAACGCGATCGACACCACGTTTGAAGAGCGAGTAGGAGATGATGGCACGAGCACTCATTCCACATCCGTTGCAGACTACTTCCAGACGAAGTACGGAATCCGCTTGCAGTTTCCAAAGCTGCCACTGGCCACTACAAGATTTGGTGATTTCCCGCTGGAATTGTGTTTCAGCGCCGAGGGAGAGCGATATAAGGAGGTTCTCCAAGGTGCAGAGACTGCGGATTTTATCAGATTTGCTACCGCGCCTGCAAAGGAGCGAAAGAACCAGATCAACCACGGTCTTCGTCTGTTGGCTCATCACAATATTCCAACACTTGCGGCCCATGGACTTATGGTCAACAACAAGATGATGGAGGTCAAGGCGAGAATCTTGCCGCCTCCTCGCTTGATCTATGGGGGTAGCCGTACCATGAGTCCCAGAGATGGGAAGTGGAACCTCCGTGGTCTCACATTCCTTCGGCCCTCGACAATCAAGTCTTGGGTCTTAGTCTATTTGCCTAGTGGCAGGAGCCCATTAGGCAACGATCTCCTCCAGAAGTTCGGACAGGATATAATTACGTCCTTCAGAGCTTGTGGTTTGACGGTTCCAAAGCAGCCTCCACCGGTATTAGTTGGAAATGCACAGGCCGGTATGAAGCAGGTTATGGAGGACGCCCGCGCCCGGGCTCATAATCAGTTTGGATTCCCTCCGACAGTCATCTTCATTGTTCTCCAGGGAAGCTCTATCCCTCTCTACAAGGCTTTGAAGGCTGGCCTTGATGTCCACATGGGCATAGCGTCTCAAGTCATGCTTCAAGAGAAGGCATTCAGTGGAAAGGGATCTGCGCAATACCTTGCGAATATTGCCATGAAGGTCAACGTGAAGCTTGGGGGCACCAACTGTATTGCTGAGGAGCCATTGTTTAGAGCTGGCCGATGCATGCTTATTGGAGGGGATATCTCTCACGGTGCCCCTGGAGCATTATGCTCCGCAAATCCACCTCCTTCGACTGCCGCACTCGTTGGTACCTGGGACAAGGAGTGTACCGCGTATACAGCTGTGGCAAGCGTTCAGGAGAGCTTGCTTGGTATGATCGCCAACGTTAAGCCAATGATGGAGGTATTACTCAAGCGATATTCTGAGAAGAACAACAATAGTAAGTAATAACATGACTCTCACTGTTCTTCAAACTAATATTCTCAAGATTATCCTCAACACATTGTCTACTACCGCGATGGAGTCTCGGAGTCAGAATTCGATGCTATAAAGTCTGAAGAAGGCCTGCCTTTACGCCAACTCTGTCAAGAGCTTGGTGCGCAGTGCAAGATCACGATAATTGTTGCCATCAAGCGCCATCATACTCGCTTTTTCTCCGAGGATAACCATGCGACCAGGCTGGGCAACGTTCCTTGCGGTACAGTTGTTGAGAACTCCGCGACTATTAACGACGCATTTATAATTGCTCAGTAAGTGAAAGCCCAATCAGCCCTTTACTCAGGGGCTGACACGACCCTACTCCATTCCCTGTTGCTGTAATGAATCAGATTCTAATCATTGTCTATAGTCCCGATTTGCAAGGCACGAAGCGTCCAACCCGATATGTTACAATCGTGGACGAGAATAAGTTGAATCCGGATGCGTTCCAGCGTCTGACGTTCAACCTCTGTTCTTCGTACGCGCGTGCGACTACCTCAGTTGCTGTGTGCCCGCCGATTTATTACGCGGACCAAGCCTGCGAGAGGGCGCGCCTTCATTTGGCGGACGCTGGAGATGGAAGAACGAGATTGGGCCCAGTCCATGACAATCTTCGTTGGAATATGTGGTGGCAGTGAGCGATCTTGGTCACCCAAACGACAACTCATGCACCTCTCTCCGATATATCGAATGCTCGAAATCGCCCTTTCCCAGCAAAATCAGAGAACGGAATGTACGACTACGATTGAAAGTTAAAGCTTCAGGATCTATGCGAGCTCCCCAATCCCCTGTCATTCGGCTTGATATGTCGCCAATTTCGCAAAGACCAGAATCCTTTCTCGTCTTTGGCGGTCATTATCGCAGCGCATTGTGGTTCATATTCAACTTCAAGAGTTGAACATCGGTCTTCATTCACTTGGAGCACAGCAATTGCAAAAGCCTCAGCCCCAGCACCTTATTAAGTTTACATTCACGAAATATCAATAGGAGGGAGGAATTGCGGTGTCATTCAACGATTGCTCTGGTTAGTTAGTTTGCTCGCATTTGCTCCAAAAAATTGCATTTGTTCCTTTGGGACACCAAAAATACTCTCTGTGTTTCTCATTTCCTGTGAGATTCTCAGACTCTGGCATTATGACTTGCTTTCGCCTGAACTGTGATCATCGTGCAGTCACTGAAATTCTAGGAGTGCAGCAGTGAGAATTAGAATAGTGACAACATGAGCAACGACAGCATATGCCCATATACCTTATTTGCTCTGCGTGAAACATAGAATATATAAGACTTATAAACACTTTCATCTTCGTTCAGTATAAATATTTAAAGCAGACGTCTAATAGCTTTCAGTGGCTTAGGCTTGACTTGCTTGGAAGAAGGCTTTTTGAGGTGAGATGAATGGCTTGGTCGTAAGCAGAAGACAGCCTTAAAAAGTACGCCGTTAGATATTTCTCCTGCAAAAGCTTCAGATGTCATCATATGCAATTGCTATTTTTAAAGATTCCAAAGATGCTATGCACTTTCTATATCTATTTATATTCACTCCCGCCTGAGTAGCGGGGTAATCTGCGAGCATGACGTGCTAGCCCGAGCTGAGTAGCTCACAAGGCGGTATCCAGTGGCAGATCACGCACTACATCATACAGACCTGTACTCTGTATAAATCGGCGAGTGAGAATCTTCATGAAGCGCAATATCAATCTCCTTCCTAAACTCCAAAAACTCCAGCGTCTCTTCAGCATGGCCTCATCAACCTTTATCGCGCCAGCATCCGTGGTCCCCGAGCGCCTCACCGCAATCGCGCTCTCCCAGATCCTGCTCGCGGGGACGCAGAGTGGTAAAATCGCCGTTATCGACGTGCGCGACGACGGTTGGTCTCTCTCCCTCCCCTGAACCCGCGCACTGCAACACCTCGTGCCGTCTCATCCGTGGCTCCCGAGCACGAAGTCTGACGATCCGACCCTGCAGATCACATCGGCGGCCACATCAGGTCCTCGCTCAACGTCCCCTCCTCGACGCTCGACCACGCCCTCCCCTCCCTCGTGCGCAGGCTGGCCGACAAGGAAACCGTCGTCTTCCACTGCGCCTTGAGCCAGGTGCGGGGCCCGAAGGCGGCGGCGAGGTATATGCGCGAGCGGGAGCGGTTGTTAGGCGCGCAGCTGGCGGGGCGGGGGGAGGTGGGGGCGAAGCTGGCGAAGAGTAAGGTGGAGAGTGAAGGAGGAGATGAGGGAAAGGAGGGGGAGGGGGAGGAGAACAAGGGAGAGTGGGTGGATGAGGGAGAGGAGAGGCCGAGAGGGACGCAGAGGGTTTACGTCCTAGAGAGGGGATTTGAGGGATGGCAGGAGGCGTTTGGACGGGATACGAGGTTGACTGAGAATTGGTCGGCGGAGTTGTGGGGGGCGGAATGAGATGGTTTGCTGTGTTCCTGGGGAGCTGTCGAGTCTTTGGAGGATTCGCGGACATCTACTGAACATATCAGGGTGGACGTGAAGTGCGAGAGTTACGGCACACGCTGGCTGGCTGGGAGATTTTGAACTTTTCATACGGACACGATTACGGCGTTTAACGCGTGCCATTGAAGCGGAGGCGAGTTCATTACCTGTGATACATAAATGTAAGATATTTCTCTGTGATTATTTTGTCCTTCCTTGCTTATCATTTCAACTTAGGATTACAGTCTTAGTATTCTGATCCGCTTTAGGACTCGAATGATATATTTCCACGAAGAACATTCTTTCATCATCATCCAACTTGGGAGGACCCAAGATCCAAACACAGAGTGACATTTACCTGACGGTTCCAGATCTGTGCGTAGGGCAACGCCAAACCTGTCTAACTCGGATTAAACTCCACCGGATAGTCTGGCAGCTGTCAAACACAACGTCAAACCCATCAAAATTTCCCACCAGTCGTCAGCATAACCCATTTTCACATCTCCCAAGGAGAGCAAAATGCCGGATATCCCTGCTTCAATGCAAGTGCTCTAAGGGCTGGGTAGCTAGCGGTAGGTAGGGTTCTCTCAACCCTCACCCTGTGCCATCTCGTTTTTTCTTTCCTTTCTTTTCAACTGCGGCCTCCCTTCTCAGTGATCTGTCTACGTTTATGCGTCTTCAGCATCCATCTTCTATCCATCCACACGAATCCATACCCGTTCGAATCCTTCCCAACCTCTCTCCGCCTCGCCATGTACATCACCTCCTCACCCGACACTGCCCTCCTCACCCTCGCCCTCACCCCACCAACCCACACCCACACCCGCCGCACCGCTGCCATCGTCTCCTCCCACATCGGCATCTTCCTCTCCGCCCTCGTCGCCCTCTGCGCCTGCATCATCGCCCTCTACTGGCTCCAGGCCTGCTTCAACCGCCGTCCGCGCCGCCCCGTCCGCGCCACAACACCCCTTACGCCAGCCCCCCGCTTCTGGCCCTTCCACCACCGGGCCCGCGACGAAGCCAAGCGGCCCCGTCACCACGTCCGGAGCTGCAGTAATTCCAGCGGCAGCCCCTGCGCATACGCGACGAGGGCGCCGCCCCTGCACCAGCTGACGTGGTGGGAGCGCGATGCCGAGGGAGCGCTCGAGATGCAGCGTCGAGAGGAGGGGAGGGGCCGCGAGCGCTTCCCCTCGTTCATACCGTTTGTCAGACAGCCTGCGAGAGCCAGGACGCGGGCGGGTCGACGGAGGAGGGAGAGGAGGGATGGCGATGGCGCTGCGTTGACGAGATGGGCGGTTATTGCTGCGCCGGAGGCGGCGGAGGGAGAGGTGGATGGGGAGCCGCAGAATCCGCCGCCGAGGTATGAGGATAGTGGACGAGATGAGCTAAGGGATGCCGGGAGTGTCCCGGGATATAATTGTGGGAGATAGGCGGGTGATAATCATAGGCAACGAGCGGTTCAAAAATACTAGAATGCCGTAAAGTCTATTATAACAAATACCCGTGATTGTTCTGAAGTTCAGGGCAAAGCTTATCACAAAGAATCATTGCCACTGTTTCTGGAGATACTACAACCCTGCAGATCCAACATTTCTGTGCTAATTCGACATGTTCTGAGCATAATACGTTCTCCGGCCTTTGCGCTGATACTGTGATATACCCGTCCGACCATCATACGATGTCCCTCAATCCTCCAATTCACCACGTCGATCATGCCTACCGCATGAAAGTAAGGAGAGGCACTGCCCAGCGGCCGCTGTCATTCGTTTGAATTGATGATATGATAACAAGAAAAAATAACTAAGACAGGGAAAGCAAGCGTTTCCGAACACCTCAACATACGCCTCCCTCAACGTGACTGTATCGCACCCAGCGAACATCAGAAGCCATTGGTCAGTGTCTAACAATGGCTGATCCAAATCAATAAACAAAACCTGGGTCAAACCCCTTTCCGTATGCCTTGGCAATACCTCGGCATCAACACTTGCTACTCGATTTGCAGACTCATTGCCTCTTCAATTAGTGCCATCGCGGCTCTTGCGGTAACTGGCCTAGAGTAGCCTCATCAGCAGAGTTTAAGCACTGAATTGCGCGGCTCTATTCACCTCCTGCTCAACCTGGAGATTGTCAACAACCGGGGCGAGTTCGCTCAGAATCTCGTAAGCCTTCTTGTGGTACTCTAATTGTGCGGCAATGAGGTCTGCAAGGTTGCGGAGTGGCTCAGGGGTATCAAGAACCTAGATAGTCAGGATTCATGTATCAAAGCCAAATATATGCATGAAAACTCACATTCTTCATGACGCCAACTGCCTCCTCAGTCTGTCCGACAAACTCATCCTCAGCCTGCTCAATCTCGAGCTTAGCCTCATCAGAAGCCTCGCTCTCATCGTGGAGCTGGTCCTGCTTGCCAGGAAGCTTGAATATCCCGCCCTTCGCTCTCGTCTTTGCAGCATCGAGCATCAATCTCGAGTTCTCGACACCCTTGCGAGCCCTAGTAGCGAACATCAGGTTGGTGTTGAGAGTCGTGTTCCATCCTGCCAAGAATCGGCTCTGAATCTGCGCATCCTGTGCAAGTCTAGCTTCGCCGACGCGCTCGCTGGCGAGTGCGTACTTCTCCAATGCGGTCGCGAGGGGATCCTCGCCAGCACCAGAATGCTGTTGTTGCAGGAGGTGGCTGCTGGCCAAAGAAGCGCGGGCAATCGCATGTGCGAAGGTCTTTGGTTGAGGCTTGGATGTTGGCGGGGCAGTGAGAGCAGCTTGGGCTTCAGCTGGAGATGTGGCAGTTGAGAGGAGGTGGATCTTCTCGCTGACACTGCGGCCAAGGTCGGAGATATTCTCGCGGATGTTGCTATAGTCGTAGCTCTCAGTGGAATATTGAGTTCTAAATGAAGACTGATCAGATGCGCCATAGAACAAGATAATTAGGGCCCAACGTACGTGACTTGGAGCATCTTCTGGTGCACCTGCTTCAGAGCATCGACTCTCTTCTCCAACTCAATGTAGTCGGGTGGGAGCTGCGTCTGTAATCTTCTGTCAGCACAATGCGCCGACCATCCTCCTCCATAGCTTCCCAGGTTCCATGAAGCATTTCGTACCTTATCCTCGGCCTGTCCAAGCTGCTCCTTAACATACTGTGTCGTGCGGGCGGCGAAAGGCGTGAACGAAGAGCTATAGAACGATGTCAGCCGGCCGATCCTTTGAGTTTCATAGGCAACTACTATTGCCAGGAGCACAAGGTGGCATACCCAATGCTCTTTCCGAAAGCTGAGACCTTGTCCATGATTGCGAAATGCGTAGAGATATATAGTTGAAGATGAGGGGGTAATGGGCAGCGGATTCTGGAGTTCTGCGAGTTGTGATGTTTACTCGTAGTGTAAGCTGGTTGCGTGGGAGGTATGTGGTATGTACTTCGTAGTAGGAGCTTCGACCGACACTTCGCTAATTTGGGCTTGATTGCGATACGGGAGCACCCATGTGTGGCGGTGCTGTGCGGTGCTGTGGCTGACACGGAAGTCACGGGTGTGGCCCTCTTGGAGTGCCTAAGGTAGCTTTCGCTTATCAGGAATCTCAATGCCAATACCCCCAATGCTTCAGAGCACAAAGCACGGGATCATCGACTTCCAACATCCCCCCTGTGTACTCTTTTATTTTTTATTTTTTATGACCAGCTCGATCATTTGTTTATTTCTTCATCGTCCTATACTGTCGTTGTGAGACAGCAGACAGTATTCCTCTCATCCTGCAGACTGTCGCTTTATACATCTGTTCTGCATTGTTAGGATATATACTGTATCCTGTATACTGTATACTGTATACCACCGGGTACGCTATTGCTAGAACCAAGCCTAAATCCGTCCCCTTTCCGCACGTCCAAGGGCAGTCGCGCTCACGTCGCTCACCCGCCCGAGGGTTTTGGAATCAGGGTTGCGACTTTCTTCTATATACATAATTTGCTCGAGTGCTTGAGCTGGGCACCGCACCAGTATGAGGCTATTCTCGCCCAGGACACTGCTGGCACTTGGGGGTCTGGCCACATTGATATCAGCAGCAGACCCGAAAGTCGCAGCGCCGGCCTCTGATGAATCCAGCAAACAGGCTCTTGTCGCAGACACGCCTGCCGAAGAAGAATCCCATACGACTTTTAATGGACAGAAGGTGCCGCAAATAAAGGACGTGGGAGACAAGGCGTTGGACGAGTTAATAAAGAATGGCTATACCGCCGTCAAGTTCTTCTCTCCCTCCTGTATACACTGCCAAATAGTGGCTCCGATATGGCAGACTCTGTACGAATACTACTGGACGTCGAAACCGGTGCCCTCGACTGCGACAGGGAGCCAGGAAAGTCTCAACGACTTTCACCACTACTACGGTTTCGATTTTGCGAATGTTAATTGTATCGCTTTTGGAGACGCCTGCTCGAAGTACGGAGTTCAATCATTCCCGACATTTATCATCTTCAAAGATGGAAAAGCTGTCGACAAAATGGAGGGGGGAAAGGACATGGCAGGACTGGGCGAGTTCGTTGAGAAGACGCTCGAGACTATCAGGCCCGGATCGCGTGTGAAGGGCGGTCCTGCGTGGCCGGAGACAGGAGCGACTGGTACAAAGGAAGCTGATCCTTCAGCTATTGCAGCAGCTTCTCTTCCTGCTGCAACCGTGAAGACGCAATCTACACCTGCCAAGAAAGCCCAGGGCAGCAAGAAGGCTACCAAGCCGACAGCCATACCGAACGCCCTTGGAACATCTGTGCCGCTGGAAGCAGAAAGCTTTCAAACATTAGTGACAATGTCGCAAGAGCCATGGTTCATTAAATTCTACGCTCCGTGGTGCCATCATTGTCAAGCCCTGGCTCCAAACTGGATTCAGCTATCAAAGGAAATGGAGGGCAAGCTGAACATTGGCGAAGTCAATTGCGACGTCGAATCCCGGCTCTGCAAGGACGCCAGAGTCCAGAGTTATCCAACGATGGTCTTCTTCCGTGGCGGCGAGCGCGTTGAATACGATGGACTGCGAGGTCTCGGAGATCTTGTCAGCTACGCCAAAAGCGCCATTGATATTGGCGAGGGCATCCGCGACGTCGACGCTGCCGAATTTAAGAAGATGGAAGAGACAAATGATGTTATTTTCGTCTATTTTTACGACCTTGCAACCACAAGCGAAGATTTCGCTGCGCTGGATCGCCTTGTTCTCAGCTTGATCGGCCATGCGAAGTTAGTCAAGACGAAAGACCCTGCCATGTACCAACGTTTCAAGATCACCACCTGGCCCAGGCTCATCGTATCGAGAGACGGCCGTCCAACCTACTATGCTCCCATCGCACCACAAGACATGCGCGACTATCGTCAAGTCCTGCACTGGATGCGATCCGTCTGGCTGCCGATCGTACCCGAGCTTCTCCCTTCCAACTCGCGCGAGATCATGGATGGCAAGCTCGTGGTCCTCGGCATCCTGACGCGCGAGCGCCCAGACGAGTTCATGCTCGCCAAGAACGAGATCAAGTCCGCGGCGATGGAGTGGATGGACAAGCAGACGCAGATGTTCCAGCTCGAGCGCCAGGAGTTCCGGGATGCAAAGCAGTTGCGCATCGAGGAAGCGGAGGCGAGGAACGATCAGCGCGCATTGAGGGCGGCGAAGAGCATCAGAATCGACATGAACAGGAGTGAGCGGAAGGAGGTAGGATTTGCATGGGTAGATGGAGTATTCTGGGAGAGATGGATTAGAACAACTTTTGGGATCGAGGTGGCGGATGGAGAGCGGGTTATTATTAACGATGAGGATGTACGTTGCACTTATTCACATTCCGTTTCATTTCTCTATGAGATCCAGACTAACGCCCGATAGAACCGCCGCTATTGGGATACAACCATTACAGGGAACTTCATCATCCCATCCCGAACGTCGATCCTCGAGACTATCCCGAAAGTCGTCGCGTCGCCGCCGAAAATCAAGCCGAAGCTCACCATCTCGAGCTTCCAGAAGATATTCTTTGACGTCTGGGGAGCGGCATCAGAGCATACGCTCTTGACCATTGTGTTGGTTGTCGGTATCGTGCTCGGAGGCGTTGTCTTGTCGAGGCGGAGGAGGAGGACGAGAGGCGGGTTCTTCAGGTTGGATGATGAGAAGAACCTGGGGTTGTTGGGAGGAGGAGGCAATGGGAAGGTGGATTAAACGTAGCGTAGAGGAGGTGGCAGAGGGGTGTATGAATGGGAAGGGAACATGGATGAGTCTCTGTAAATCAAACGAGGGGTTAGAGGCCACTCGGGGCGCCTTCGATGTTTTTAGTTGTATTTTTCGTATTCAGTTTTTTGGTAACAGGCTATACGTATGGATATAGCATGTGTACTGTTCATGGCGCGGTGCAACGGTTAATACCATATCTTGATAAACAAGTCCGTTGGCTTCAGTGCTACTACCTTGAATATCCTGCTTGGAATTCACTGGCCTTCAGGCCTGTCAGAACGAAATCGATGCAGGAGATTGTAGCGACCGAAAAAAAGGCCTCACTCCCATCAATGAGGACCTCACCCTTTTTATTCGTTTCACAGGCAGAGGTCTCACTGCACATTTGCCCAAGCGTGAACGCAATGCGGAAATCACACCGACGTCTTTCCTCATCCAGACTCTAATTCAGAACGTCCATTTTGTGGCCTCTCTTTATATGTACAATCCGGCAATGGTACAATGCACATCGCTACTCTGCTCTACTCTGCTTCGCCGCGTCATCATCTAGCCTTCCATTATCCCGTCGTCGATCATATGTCGATCTCTTACTTGCGCTCGAAGTAGGTCCATTGGCCCTCAACGGGCTTCTCCTCAAGATCCTCCCACCTACATGACGGTTAGGATTGTACACAGAATGCGGTGTAGAAAAGGTGGAGGGCAGGGCGGGATAAGATGAAGACTTACACTTTCGCCTTCGTCATCACGTCAACCAGGTTCAACTCTGCCTCTGCCACTTGGATAACCTCCTCGATCAGACCGGCATTGATCTTGTTCTCGATCTCCGCGATTCTGCTCCCGTTAGCACTGTTATCTCCTCTTCCCTAACCCTCCTCTCCATCGACCGCATCTCACCATCCCCATCAACCGGCAAGGACAAGGCAACTCACTGATCGGCCGTCAGAGCCGGCTCCGCCTCCAGCTCGACCGTCTTCGTCTCCTCGAGCGGCCTGTCCTCGCCAAGATCTGCCTGTGAAGCCCTCTCCGCCTCGGACCGTGTGCCCTCCAGCTCCCCACCCGTATCCTTCTCCCCATCCCACTCATCCAGCAGCTCATCATAGACCTCCCCCTCCGTACTCGTCACGAACACCACGCCGCCCTTGGTCTCCCTCACATGCTTGCCCTGCTTATAGCCGCCGCCCCTCTCGAAGACGTCCGGGTGCGTCTCGACGACCTTCCGCACGCGCTGCTGCCACGCCTCGAAGCCCTCCGGCTTGACGGCCTCCACGATCTCCAGCCGCTGCTTCGTCAGCGCCTCCGTGGCCTTCCGGTACACGCTGTCCTCCGGCAGCTGGCCCAGCTTGTCGAGCGTGCTGGAGTACAGGTACAGCAGCGCCGAGCGCGGCGCCGGGTGCGTGAAGAGCCCCGTCAGCCCGGTCGGCGTGTTGGGCGTCAGGTATCGCGCCGGCTTGACGGCCGCGAGGAGTCGGAGCGTTACGCGCATCGTGATGGGGACGTCAATGGCTCGTCGGTGTGGTGGTGTGGTGGTGAGTTGCGACTCTGTGAGCACTTCCTTGTAGAGGTGACGTGAATGGAGCTTCGGCAGGAGGGCTTGGCGATGGATGTTTTTAGCGTCAGTTTCGGGATAAGGCGTCGATTGAGCCGCAACTCTCTGGGATGGGAGGGGAATCATGGGATAGTGATAGGAGACGCAAAATACAAGTCAATTAATCTCGCAGATATTACTTGTTACTGCAATTATCATTAAATTCTAGTAAACTTGTTTGCAACAGCGAAAGATGGAAATTATAGGCACGTGATCTCGACTTTCACTCGCCTCTCAGCAGCAGCTGCTGCTGCCGTCAACATCAAAAGCCAAAAGGTTAACATATCTCACAATCATACCTCTCATATATCTCAGCTCTCCCAGCTCTCCCAGCTCTTAACCAGCAGCAAAAGGCAAAATGATACTAATTATTATTAGCAGTGAGCACCATGCTCTAACCAGCTGGAGCTAAGCAGTTATTGTTGACTGTTCTTGCGTATCATACATTATATTCAATATTTAAGATAACCTAAAGTATACAAACTCCTAGGAAGTGCAAGCCTGTTTCTTTTGTTGTTTTTACTTAGAAATTACTTTTATATTTGATTTATTATGCATTAGTTACCTTAACTGCAAGACTTTATATTCTCCTAACATCTTATGATCTTAGTAGGAAATGGTAAGAATTACAGTGGGGAGGCAATTGCAATTATATATGCATGCTTGGACTTCAAAAACACAATTGCGGAAAGGAAATAATCGATGGTTTCGAATATTGATTTCGAATCTATAGTGGCAGCCTGCTGTCTGGCAAACTATGTCTCCCCCATAACACTGTACGCCCCCGTCTATACATAATTCCTGGAAAGAAGGGTATCTGAACGCCGCAGCTCATGAAATCGCCCATAACCTTTCCGAGATTCCATAGAAGCGCCCTGGCTAATGCAATGCCCTCCTCGTACTGACGCCAATAAACAATCTACACGGTGTGCATCACTCGGCCACAGAATCAGCGAAGGGCGCAGAGTTTCGTCCATTAAACCTCTCCGCATCATCGTCCGCCTCCGCCATATCCGTGTCCTCAATCGTATCATTGTAGACCCTCTTTGCATTGTCGCCACCATTGATTTGATATGGCGAGAACGAGTTCTGTCCAAAGGGACCTTGAATAATAGGCATCTCCACGCGTGGAGTACTCATGACATCGCGCTTTGCCTGTAGAATATCGTGGAAGCTGACCAGCAAATTCAGCGCCTTGTCGTCAATCGCAACACAGAATCTTTGCGAGGCAACGAATTGAACGGCATGGACAACACCGAGGCCGTACATACTCATCAGGTAGGCAGCAACGACAATGGCGGAGCGCTCGTTGCCTGTCTCACAATAGACCAAGACTTTGCCTTTGACGGTATCGACGATGCGGCCGTTGGAATCCCTCTGCTGAACCAGTGACTCGGGATGCCTTTTCTTCTGCTCACGGTAGACGCGGAGGAGATGCTCATTGATGATGCGATTGACGGTCGGGAACGCCTTAATCAACTCTTGCTGGCTGGCAATATCAACAGATTCGAAGTCGGTGCCCAGTTCAGACGCGACTTTGCCAGGACCAAGAATGCCAGCCTCGGCTTGACTTGTGTCCCGTATCGCGAGAATCAGAGTGATCTCGTTGTCGCTGAAAAATTGCGGGGTTTTGGACGTAGCTGGGCCGAGGAAGAGGAAGGGCAAAATCTCCTGGGCGCTGCGTCTTTGACTGTATGACCATGTTTTAGTCTGATCGTAGGCGACGTAGCGATGCTGGACGATGGCTTCGAGGTCCTCCTCTGTCTCTGAATCGAACTCGCCAACGCCGTGGTAGAGAGGCAGTTTGATGCCTTCCCTCGGCATGGCTGGAATGTGGACCCTCGGCGGGGAAGGAGGCTTCAAAGAGTATTTCTGAGTCGAGGTTCCGTGAGATGGCATTTCAAAGCCCAGGCTCTCTGGGGAGGAGTTGTATGCAGCGAGTCTTGATCAATGCGGCTGTAGGCTGTAGCTGCAGGAGGCCGTGGAGAAATATGAAATGAACAGGTCCAAGAAATGGCTGCTCTGTTGTTGACGTATGGATGGAAGTTCGCTGTGCAAGCTAACTGAAGTCTATTGCTCGCAGGCAGACCAACTGTTGATGATGTGCCGATGTGCCTAATGTAGGTGAATAATGCGCAGACTTGGACTTGACATATTTGTTTATGCCTCGTGCAGAAAACAAAGAAGAGGAGGAGATATCTTCAGAGACTCAGAGACACATAAAGTCTGTTAAGTGTGAGGGAACGGTTCGCTCTTCAGATCAGGTCGCTCTTCCCATTTCTCATCTCTCAAGATGACAAGGCTGACGTTCAGTGGAAGACTGTTCCGGAGTCGAAGACAAGGCTGTGACATAGAACGAGGTACATTAAAGGTACCTCGGTACCATACAGGTACAGTAGAATGGCGATGGCGATGGCGATGACGGTATTGGAGTCCTACTCCTACCCCACATTATCACATTCACATCCACAGCCCCTCAGCCACTCACTACTGCAAGCATGTACCTCAAGTCCTCAAGTCCTCAAGTCCTCAACCACTGACTTCACCACTCCCATGAAGAATGGGCATTACGAGCATTATGGCCGTGTCAACTCGACAACAACTTATCTAATGACGATGATGATAATGCATCGGCCCCGTCCATCATAAATCATGCCGACCTCGAAGTTTCTCTCTCTATATACCTTCAGCCTCCCCTTCGCCCTCGTCGTCTGCATTCCTCTCGCCTTCTTCGCCGTCATCACAACAGTCATCGCTTCCTCCATCCTCGCCGTGCGCGTCTTCTTCGTCTATCTCGAGCTCTCCTTCGCTGTCATCTCCCAATATCTCCTTCCCGATGACACGACTCACACCAGACTCTCCTCCAGGCACTCCTCGCACAGCGTCACGTTCAACAACAGTCGTTCTCCAACACCTCCCATCAAGCGTCGCTCCCGCCGTCTCAGCAACGGCCTTCTGACACCCGCCGCATCGGCAGTGTCTCTGCCTGTTTCAAGATCCATCGGTCCAACGAGAGATTTCGAAGGTGTCGGTGGCTGGCGACTCGGTGCACCAAGCGAAGATGACGACCAAGCATGGGCGAAGATCAATTCGCGACTGGAACTACCTGCTGAATCGCCGCGACGACACCATCGCAGAAGCTTGACAGGTGGCAACTATTCTTGGGAAAGAATTGAAGGAAGTGCCAGTCCGGACTTGGTCATGGGAGGAGGAGGAGGAGGAGGAGGAGGAAATGGATGGACTCCAAATACGAAGAGGCTGAGGACGCCAACTCTGACAATGGGTGGAGCTGGAGCTGTGGATAGCTATTTTGCGATAGGGGGGAGTGGGAACGGAGGAAATGGGAATGAGAATGGGAATGGAAATGGAGGAAGCCCAAAGTTGACCACCAGGGCGCCAAGTGCGGCGGGTAGTATGCCGACAACGACGGGAAGCCCAGTGAGCTCGAAGTCAAGCGGTTTGACGATGAAAGGCCGGCAATAATGTGCGAAAAGGGTTACGAGTATATGAACGACGCCTTCCCCCCGGAGCTTGGAGTTTGCTGTGTATTCTTTGTCCTACTTGGGATGATACACGAATGGGAGGCTTTTTAGACACGAAATTACAAAAGAAATATACAATGCAGTTATTGACTCGAACTCTTTGATATTGTCCTGCATTACCTTTCTTTCGCTGGTATCATCACCCGCATACTCCACAATCCAAATCCAAACCGCAAGGCTCATGATCCATAACTCCAACAGAACGCCTTCATCATAATCCATCCAACATCCTCGTCTCCCATCATCCCCTCCTACAACGTCTGCCAGAAATAATTCGCATAAAAAAACTTGCTAAACTTCTTCTCCACATTCACCACCTGCACCTCTCCCCTCCCCCTCCCCCTAATAACCGCCTTACACCACTCGCCCCCCTCCCTCTCCGCCTCAATCCCCAGACTCCGATAGACCCTGAGCTTCAGCAGCACCTCGTCCTCCACCTCCGACCTCCTCGCCTCCTCGCCGCCATCCACGCCCTGCAGCTCCAGCTCCTGGAGCCGCGCCTGCAGGTCCTGCAGCTGCGACGACAAGTGGTCGGCCTCGACCTCGAGGCTGGAGAAGGTCTTCGCGATGCGGAACTTCTGCGTGTCGAGGGTTGCGATCGTGGAGGAGTGCGTGGTCGGGGAGTGCGAGGAGAGCGTCTCGGCGTGGTGGGATTGGATGGTTGTGAGCGTGCGGGAGAGCTCTATTTACACAATCGTTAGCAGCTGCCCTGGCAATTGTGGTGGTGAGCAGTTTTGAAGGGGGGAGGACATGGGAGAGACGGACTCTTCAGCGCATTTTCGGCTTCGCGCAGGCGCAGATCGCGGGCTTGTTGCAGCGTGGAGAGGGACTCGTTTATGCGCGAGACGGCGAGCTTGTCGGGGAGGATGTTGAAGTTGCCGATTGTGTGGTGGATGAGCTGGGATATTGTTAGTTGCGTCGCAAACTTGTGGTGGGAGATGCGCATACCGTCGCTGGATCCTCGTCGAGAAGCATGATGGCGATATGATCTCTTTTTGTAGATGGACAGGTTTGAGAAGTGATTCAGAGACTCTTGATTATATGCAGAGAGTTTGTTGATGGAATACTGATGTTCTTCTTGCGTGATCTGCGCGATGAGTAAAGTTCATAGGCCATCTCCATCGTCATGGCTTGCTATTTCGAGGTCAATACAAATCAGTCACCACAGCAACAATCAATGCTGAGTTCGGTCATACGTGCACCGCCACAGGTGGGTGACGTACCGCGCCACATGGGTTCCGGAGCTCTCCTCTTACTTACCTTCGGCCTTCCTACGGAATCACAGCTCAACTTCCCAATAACGACAAGATATTCTTACATAGTTCCAAAAGTTTTATCTAACTCCTCGCAACAATGACTACTTTACCATGTAAGTTATGGCTATCGAGACCGAGCAGGCGACGCTGCATCACCTCCTTGCCTGCTTTCTGCATTCATATCAGCTGGAGTATGAGGAGCTAACGGGGCATGTTTTAGACGCTGCAGATGCAGAGAGGTCGGTTGCCTGCGGTGCAGTCCTATATCAGCTGCGCAGAAGCTATCTAGACATGATCTAACCTCACGCAGCCCGCTCAAGCCGGCGGAATTACAAGTACTACGAGCACAATATGAAAAGGAAGGCGAATACGTAGGCGTACAAACCACATTCAACTTCGCATGGGTGCGTGCTTGCTCCGGGATCCGCAAGTTATTCTCGATGCTAATCGACCTCAGGGCCTCATCAAGTCCAACGAACGCGCCGATCAGCAGACCGGCGTCCGGCTGCTCTCACAAATCTTCCGCACATCCCCGGAGCGCCGCCGCGAATGTCTCTACTACCTCGCGCTCGGCCACTACAAGCTCGGCAACTACGCTGAGGCAAGGCGGTATAACGACCTATTATTGGACAAGGAGCCGGCGAACATGCAGGCGGGGAGTCTGAGGAGTCTGATTGATGACAAGGTCGCAAAGGAGGGACTGATGGGCGTGGCGATATTGAGTGGTGTGGCTATTGCGGCGGGTGTTGTGGGCGGGATTATCTTTAGAGGCTTTGCGAGGAAGAGATGAGGGAGTGAGAGGTTGTGTTGATATGGGGGTTGGCACTTGGATGTATCATGATACCAGCAGCAGGAATAGGGAATGTTCAGAAGTGGGCTATTGATGGCTGAATAGAATTTAGCCTTGAAATGCAACTCTCTACTTGTACACGAGTTTCTTATTATATGCCCACATTGCTTTCGTCTATCGTAGCATCCCAAGTTCAATATCGTCAATCTGCTTTGCTCTGCTTTGTTCTAGGCCCACTGCCATGGCCATAAAGCCCTGCCACAAAGTGAAGTACGCCTATAATGCTTTTCCATCATGCACGCCCAAATCCAATAGCAAAATCCATAAAGTCATCATCCATTTCTGCATGCCTCGGTATCATCCTAGTCATTTCTCTGACCACTTCCCCCTCCCGAGAAGCGTCTAAACCAACTCCCCAAGCCTCCGCCTGCACTCCCCGAATTCCCACTTCCCTCGCTCAAATGATCACTATTCCTACTTCTCGCCTCACTCTCCCTCTCACGTTCTCTCTCCCTCTCTCTCCTTCCCGTGCTACCAGCATCAGTATCCGACTCCCGTCTGCGAAAGATCGAGTTCCGATGGCTGCCACTACTCGAGAACGTGCCGGGCATACTGAGCGGCGGACTCGGCGACCTCTCACGTCTTGACCCCCTGTTAAATCTCGGCTCAAGATATTCAGCATCATGTCCCTCCAGCGCCGGATCCACGCCGGCCGTACTGCGAATCGCCGAGAGCCGCGCCTCGTTATCGCTCGGTCTGCGTCTCAAAAACGTGCTACGGCGCCTATACTGCGGTATTCTCTCATCCGACGCATCTGTGTACGGATCCTGCGGGGTAGGGCTTTGGTTCTGGTTCTGGATCTCCCTTGACCCTGCAGGTATCGCGGCGCCGTCGCGGCCTACACCCGTCCTACAAATCGGGCAAGTATTGTGTTCGCTCAGCCAAGCCTTGACGCAGACTTCGTGGAACCAGTGCTTGCAAGGCAATATCATCACTTCCTCGTCGAGAACCACATCATCCATACATATGCTGCATTCCGCCTTGCCTTCTGGGCCAATCATCTTCTCGTCGATTTTCTTCTTCGGTAGACTGGCTATGGCTTCGGCTGACGCAGGTCCAGGAGCATTACTCGTTGGATGCTGCTCCATCAACGTACTAATAATGCGATCGAGTGCCTCTTGACTATATACCGCATCGCCGCTGACCGCCATCGCCGGATTAAGCAAGCCGGCAAAGAGGCCATGAAGCCCCATCAAGGGATTCGGCTGGACGTTGTTATCGTCATCTGACGGCTGCATGACGAGCATAAGGTCTCGCAGGATCCTGGAGACTTCGTTAGGCTGCCCGCGCAGGACGAGGATGAGGACTGTGGGTGGGCGGGGTGCGTACGTGTTTAAATCTTGGGCCTCGCCGCCTGCCCCCGGTCCAGTGGTGTAGGTGCGAGGCGGAGAGCGCCCGAATTGGAAGGTTAGGCGGCCGCCAAAGACACGGGGCGGGTTCTGGTTCTGGTTCTCGTTTCCAGAGCGGTCGGTGACGGGAGGATTGTCCCAACCTGGCGGGGATAGTGTGGGTGGCGGGAAGCCGGCTGGTGGTGGTGATGGCGGTTCATCGCGGTTGAGGTCGTCGGGATCCGAACGGTCAGTACGCCTTGGCTGGATAGTGGGACCAAGGAGACCGCCCAGCATACCTTCGAAGTCGCGGATTGTTTGTGAGGCGTGATCGTTCGGATTTTGTCGGCGAGAGCTTCCTGAAGCAAATACTTGTCGGGGAGGGGCTCTAAATGTTCGTGATATCATAGTTGTGCGTCCACCAGGAATGTCGCGCATGAATTCGTTGATATCACTCTCTTCGGGGTCGGAGTCGTTGTCTTGCCATGGATTATGGTCTCGAAGACCTTGAAGCTCCTCTGCAGGTGGCCTTGTATAAGATGGGATTTCTGGTGGTCGAGGGTCGCTATCTGCTGAGACCTGAGAGGAGTCAGGATCGATGGTCAAGGAATGCGAGGCTGGTGACGGAAAGGAAGGCGAGGCTGGTGAGGGACCTACGATTTCAGTTGCCTCGCCATCGCAACGTGGGCAGACCAACCCGTGCTCGTCCCTGTACCACTCATCCTCGCACTGGTGACAATAAACAACCTCCCTTGATCCAGTGGCGTCCAGACGTCGTCTGGGTGCACTGGGTGCCGGTGAATCGGCCATGGCTTCTCGAATGCCTTGATAAGCGGCGAGGGCAGTAAGTCCGAGACTTAGAGCCAGGCCTGTCCGCCCCAGAGCTCGAAATGCCAGCTTTGAATGTTGGCCAGCTGAGGCTGACCTCTCTGTGATTGATAGAGGCCGACTTCTCTGTGATATAGATGTGATGTGTGATATTGTTGGGCAAAAACGACGACAACGGAGCTGAAATTCAGGAAACGGTCATCTGGCTATCCTGTGGCGTAGTCCACGGTGCTGGAGACGACTGGAGTCCAAACAGCCTTGCGCATGCGATTGTCACTGGCCCTTTGAGTACAATACCTACGTATATTATTGCCCAAGAACAGAATGGGTTCTGATATTGTTCAGCTCCTTGAATATGTCGAAATAGGATGATTTATGAAGGAGCAGGTACTGATGTGTTGTGGCAACAATGTTTAAGTCGGGACTACTCATGACGCATGGGGTTATGGTGGGTTCTAGTCTATCTGCCGCTCGGCAATGTGTGGCGCAGACGCGTTGAGTTCAGATGTACTACTGTACCTACCTATGTACTATGCATGAATAAACTCTGACAACAAGTCTGACAACAACAATAATAATGATGCTTTTGCTTTTGCTTTTGCTTTTGCGGTGAGAATATTACATTGCTTGATACTCTGTGTTTGCTAGCAATTCAGCAAATATGATTTGTATCTGTCCCCTGTTCAACCAGACAGACTACTCTTTCTGCTTTTTCAACAGCAATCATTTCTCTCATACATAAATGCATGCAAACAGTCAAAAGAAACGGTATACACACTCTCTCGAGGAACCATAGGGGAGATTCTACTGTGCAAAGCAGAGCAGCAGGTAGATACCAAATTCACGCTAAAGACATTTCACATGAACGCAGCTGTTAGAGATAGGTGCTCAGCACCCCTACTCTCGTCCTCCAGACCCCGTCCGCCTCCTCACCTTGCGCCATCTGCGTCATCACCTCGACCATTCTCGCTGCCGTACCGTTAGCACAACCATGTACAGGCCATGAATCCGTTCAAGGAAAAAGAAAAGTGGAAAGAAAACGAGGCGATTACTCACCAATGACCCCTCTCGCCCTAGAAAACATGCCCATATCCCCCTCCCATCTCCCTTCCCATTCACGACATACATTCCCCATACAACAGACCTCAAGAAAGGCGCGATGGCAGAAAACCCACCACACGCGCACCTCCTCCCCAAAGATCTCCCAAAGCAGGAAGAATGCGCTGGTGGCCTCATGCGCCGCCTCCAGTGTGCCCTTGACGTTCATGCCGACTTCCGCACTCTCAGAACTGTGCAGCAGCATGATGTTGTGCCAGTAGTTGCTCGTCAGGAACAGCGTCTGGCGCACAAGGCGCTTGTTCGTGGCCGCGAGCGCGACCAGCGACGCCCGGTCGAAAGAGCGGAAGTGGTCGGGGAAGCTGCGATATACGGCGCGGAAGCTCGACAGAAGTGTCGATTTCTGGCGCGGCGTCGAGGCGATGGGCAGACTCAGGCTGCGCGGGGAGCAAATGCTGTCCTGCACGAGGTTCGCGAGCGTCCAGCAGCCGCGGATGTAGGCTGTGTCTGTGGGGGAGGACGAGGCGATGGAGGAGGTGTCGTCGACGAGGTCAGCGACGCTGACGTCCGTGTGGGTTGCGCTTGGGGGGAGGGAGAGGAGGACGGTGAGGAAGGTGTCTTGGAAGAGGACGGCTTGCCAGAGTTTGCGGCGCTGCTGCTTCTCGAAGGTGGAGGCGGTGGGGCACACGATGTTAGGATCGCGATGTAGGCCCATGGCATAGGCTTGGCGGATTAGAATGCCGGCGAACGCCCAGCCATCGGAGGCGTGGTTGTCGTTAATGAGGAAATAGGTTATTAAAACCATGGCTTGGATATGGCGGATGGAGGTTTTGTTGAGGTAGCTCGACATGCGCAGGGCTTGGTGGGCGGCAGAGACGTAGAATTCGGCCGTCTGTTTCGAGGTTGCGGAGTGCGCGGTGACGAATTGAGTGCCCATTGCGAGCATGGAGAACATTAGGGCGATCAGGGCTGCATCCGCATTGGCTTTGCCGGAGGGCGAAAGCGACCAGAAGTGCGAGTAGTCTGCGTAGAAGGTCTGCCGGTGAATGTAAGGATAGACGCTGTCGACGGTGTCGAAATAGCGTTCGAGCAGTATGTCAGCCTGAATCTTCTCGGGCAGGACGGAGATGACTTCTGCCAATCCACCTTGGCATGTCCAATAGTTGGCAAACGGATGTTCGGAACCGATCCCAAAGACATTGGATGCAGATGGGTTAGGATATGGGACCTCTGACAGAGGGCCACCGCGAGAGGATATGGAGGTGCGGGAGATGCTACGTTCGGTGGGAGGGATGACAGCTTTAGGAGGGGATTGTTGGACGCTGTTCTGGATATGTACTGGAGGCTTCTTTTTTGGTGGAATTGTCATGCGCCGAGTATTGGACACGGAGCGGTTTGTCTCTCTGTGGAAGATCAGCTTTGCCCAGCTTTAGATGGAATGAATGACACTCTCGGCTCTTATTATGATAATATAAAGGTATTTCGGGTTCAGATATGAAGAGAACAAAATATAAAAGCCACTTACTCCAAGACATTTGCCACATGAGTGTATCGACATTCTGTTTGACGTTTGAGACCTAGGATACCGTTAGGGAGGAGGAGGGAGAGACTCTTAAAAACTTGCATGCTAGGCAGTGAGGACGACCTCTATCGCACTGTGCACAAGATATCAGCATCAGTTGACTTAAGCCGGATTCCGAGCTGCTACAAATAAAGATGTCAAATACACAAAAGAAAAGACTACACGATACTCCGATTTGTCCATGTATCTTCATAGCCTGAGAGAGCCTTTTCGCCATCTTGTGACACTGTGAAAAGGACTATGGTCGCAACGATCCAAGCTAATGTCTAGCCCATTGGCCAAATCTCGCGGTTTAGTTAATTTAAAGTAAAGAATTAATTATATACAGTATATAATTATAATGAAACACGATGCGCAGCGTAACCTTGAGGAGCTTGCTCAACGGTCGCAACAGAAACAAATTTCATTGATTTCATACTGAGGAAGGATCCAGGAAGTAGCATCTCGTGAAGAAGGATGAAATGATAATGCAAACCTTCGTCTTCCGCTCTACACATTCTTCACATGAGAGCGTCGGTTTATTCCTCTTCTGCCTCTTCTTTGGCGGTTCTGGATCTGCGTTGTCGAAATGCACGCTCCCCTGTTTGTGATCCGGAGGAGTCTGCACGTTGTTGGGCGTTGTAGCGCCGAAAGTGGGAGTGGGAACGGAAATGAGCGACAGATGTTCCATATAAAGAGAGGGGACGGGTTTAATTAAGTACAGAGTAATTTAGATACAAGATGGACTTTCTTGGCTTTGATTTCTAAAGACGAGAATCGATGGGAATTGTTGGGAATAAGGACTTGTGATGGAGATGGTCGGTCGGGAATATGAACGGCGGGAATATGAGGGAAAGGGGAAGGGGAAGTAAAACCTAAGGTACTTAACGAGGCCAGCGTTACGAGCTGCCACCTCCAAACAGCGGGGCGGAAGAGCGGAATATAATTCTCGGAGCGGGGAGTGGGATTCGGCGCCACTCCGCTCCGCTCCGCTATGTGCCCTCAATCTAATCGCGAAATCACTTTAATGGACGCGTCGCGCTGCGCGTTTGACTGACTTCAAGCCTCCCAAAGTGTAAAAGTATCGGATATACATCAAGCAACGACGACAATGACTGATCACCACCAATAGTGTTTAATGGGCTTTATATCTTCTCCTTCCTTGCCAATTACCGACCCAGCATTGTGCGACGATTGGGAGCTCGAGGATCAGAACACCGTGATCCTCCCCTCAAGTACGCATTCAGACGAGTTCGAGGCTCTGCACGGCTTGCATAACGAAACGATCGCAAAGAAAACGGAAGAAGGGCAAGTGATCCAGCATAGAGCTTGGAAGGTTGGGGAAGTCTTTCATAGTGATATAGACCATCTGCAAGGTAAACAAGCACATGCGCCCTGCTCGCCCATGTTTACTAACGATGGATAGAGACGCCTTCACGTTCCCGTATCCTGAAGGCTCCGCTTTTAGCTATTTCCTCCCCGCCTGGAGAGCCGCTCAAAATGCCGTCTTTACTCTCTTCGCCGGTAGCATATCCACCAGACTCTTCTCCGACTGGCAAACGTCCTGCCCCGGCCTCGACAGTGCCAACTCGACCTCGCACATTAGGAGCATTCGTAGACGCCAATTCATATGATGAGGATGACTTTAAGATTGAAGAACCATCGGCGAAGCGTCGTATGCTGGATGTACACGGATCGGATGCGACTTTTAAAATCAAGGCCGCGGACGCTGCAGGGCATGAGAAGGATCATGGAGGTCAGATAAAGCAGGGAAACAAGCCACACACTATTGGAGGCTTCCTCATAGACAGTGATGACTCTGATGATGATATGGTGGAGGATAACCCGGGAAAACAAATACTCCTCGAGAAGACGACGCACAATGCCCAAAGACATTTCTCTCCAATTGCAGCTCCTCTCCCTTCATTCCTGGCTCCCAGATACAATGGCCGGAAAGAAGGCAAGACTTGCTCTGGGAAAATAGTCAACATACAAATGAGGCAGAAGTCAGTTGTTGTACCATTTAAAGAAATGGTAGCGGCAAGATCCACGACAAAAGCAGGGAGGGCGAAGAAGAGCTACTATGGCATTGACATCCATCAATTAGTCGATGACGCCTCGAAGGAAATTCAAAAAGAAAAATTGCGAGAATCAGTTGCTCCTGAAGTTCGATTGCCGTCAGTCGAACCTGTATATCAGGCAACAACACGGAAAACGCACATGTGGACAGAAAAGTACCGGGCACGGCGATTCTTTGACCTCGTCGGCGATGATCGCACGCATCGTGAGGTCTTGCGATGGCTTAAAGGCTGGGATCCCATAGTCTTTCCACGGTCAGGAAAGCCAAAGCCAGCTGTATCCAAACGGCCAGGTATGGATGGCGAACTAGAAGAGAAAACGCACCGCAAGATTCTACTTCTTACTGGTCCGCCCGGACTCGGCAAGACTACTCTCGCGCATGTTTGTGCCGTGCAAGCCGGTTATGAAATCATGGAGATCAATGCCAGCGACGACAGAAGTGCAAATGTGGTCAAAGGCAGGATAAGGACAAGTGTTGGAACGGAAAGCGTCAAGACTATTGGTTCTAAACCGAAAGATGGACAGAAAGCGAGACCTGTACGGCCTGTCTGCGTCGTTGTGGATGAAGTCGATGGTGTGGTAGGAGGTGCAGGCGGGTCTGGAGAAGGAGGATTTATTAAAGCTCTCATTGATCTCGTCCAACTGGATGCGAAGAACTCTGCCCCAGGTGCTTCTGCGACAAAGGCCGGCAGAAGGAAGAAGGAAGATGATTTCTTCCGTCTCTTGCGGCCGATGATTCTTATCTGCAACGATGTCTACCACCCTTCACTTCGTGCCCTCCGTCAATCCACATTCGCAGAAGTCATTCATATGCGCAAACCACCTCTCGAAGCCGTCATCACTCGCATGAAAATCGTATTTGAGAAAGAAGGTGTAGCATGCGAGAGTGATGGCGTCCGCAAGCTATGCGAAGCAACATGGGGCATGTCCTCTGGTCCAGAAGCGAGATTTGGTTCCTCTGGCACTGGCGAAGGTGATCTCCGCAGTGTGCTCGTAGTCGGTGAATGGGTAGCCCGCAAACTCAAAACAGATAAGAGCAGCAAGCCGAAACTGACGAAGCAATGGGTCGAGCAGAATATGACCAGTGCCCTTGGTCATTCTGGTGGAGGAGCCCGCGGTGTCGGTCGAGGTGGAGCGAAGGAGGTTGTCTCCCGCGTCTTCCTCACAGGTGCCGGATTCCCTCAACCCACTGCAGCTCCTTTTCAGAAACCCTCTTCGGGTGCCGTCGACGCCAATGTACCTCGTACAAAGCTCCACGCAGCCGAAATCGCAAAGAAGGCGGGCATGGACCGTCTGCGGGAAATGGTCGATACAAGTGATGACCATGATCGTATCATAACCGACATCTTCTCTGCATATCCCTCCCAACAATTCAATGACGACTCCTTGCTCTCCAAACCAAACGCTGCTTACGAATGGCTCAATTTCTATAATATGTGCAGTAAAGGGGTTTACCAAGAGCAAAGCTGGGAATTAATGCCCTACCTCTGCCAACCCATCCTCGCCTGCCACGATCTCTTTGCCTCTCCCGCCAAACACTTCAGCCAGGATTATGAGAAGAGGAAGATAGGTGAAGACGGAGAGGCAGAAGTAGAACTTCCCTTTACAGGTCCCAAAGCGGATTATGACGCTAGCGAAGTGCGGAAGCAGAATCGGGCAATGCTTGTCGAGCTCCAAGACGGTTTGCGGGACGAAAACCATATATTCCGAGAGCAGAATGCTACGTTGCTACGGAGTTTCAGGAGTCCGGAAGATATGGCGACGGATCTGTTGCCGTACTTGGTGCGCATACTGAGTCCGAATGTGAAACCGGTTATTGTAGGTGGAAGCGGAGATTCAAGAGGCGTAGCAAGCGTGAGAAAGGAAGGCGAGAGAGAGATGGTGAAGAGAGCAGTGGAAGTTATGGCTGTTGTTGGAGTTACATACCAGCGCGGAAAGCTGGAAGGAGAGTTCGGAGCGAGGGGGACGCAGTGGGTTTACAGGATGGACCCGTATGTTATATTCTCCACTCCTTTTCTATTCTCAATCTCTGTTTAACCAATAACTAATAAATTCTAGACCTTTGGATACACTCATCGACTTCCCAACTGCTGGCATCAGTAGCTCCTTCTCCGCTGCACCCACCCGCTACGCGGTGCGCCAGGTCCTTGACCAAGAATACCAGAAAGTTATCAAGCTCATCGCCAATGCGGCTCGTCAATCACGCTTCAAAGCAGGCAACACTCTTGGTGATAATTCAAGCTATAGCTTCGCATCAACCCATGAAGACAAGCGGATCAAGCCCGTCAACTATGATGAAAGTCCCCTGAAGGTCAAGAAAGACTTCTTTGGAAGAGTCTTGAGTGACAAACGGACGTCATTTGAGGAAACTGATGGGAATACACAGAAGAACCAGAATGTGGGGGAGAAGAAGGAGGTGAAGGTGTGGGTGACTTTCCATGAAGGGTTCTCCAATGCTGTGAGGAAGCCGATAACGCTTGAGGAGTTGTTGAGAGGGTTGTAGAATGCGGAGGTTTGAGTATTAATTGAGTAGCATTAGGAGTTCGGAGCATTATATATGTAAATGCGACATTTTGGACACTTTCAAGATTCTTGAGATTGTGGTAGACAGTATAATTGTTGTAAATCCATCTTGATCTAAAAGAAAATATAATTATAAATGTTAAATCTGCTAATTTTATTTGTACATTACCTACACATCAGTAGCCCTGCGAGGTCATTCTTCATAAAAGTCTAAAGCTGTAAATTTGTCACGGCTCTCTGTGCTCAGTGATGACCAGGTGGGCTAGTTGCATCTAAAAAAGAATGGGGTATCATTATCATAAGTATTCTGTAATTCAAAAGAACTTGCTATAGAATTTGGAAGACATTGAAGTTCAAAGGTGAAAATGAAGATGCAGAACAATGAGATGCAGAACAATGCCTCTGCAGGTTCCATCTTGACACCACCAGAACCTCCTCGATCCTAAGATATAGAAGTCTTTAATCAATATCAGCTAGAATACCAACAGTAAGACATTCTAAAGTGAGAAATGAAGTTATTATAAAGCTATATTGATTGAATTGTAAAGCCGTCTTCTCTCCATGTCAATTTCCCATGCTCACCCACCTCGTCTCAAACACCTCCCAGAATCTCCCATCAATCCTCCACCTCAGCATTTCCGATCTTCCTCTCACATCTTTTCACAACTAAATTAAGGATCCAATACCATCTAAAACTTTCAAATCTCAATTTAACACAGTCCAAATCCACAGATATCCTACAATGCGTACCCGCAGCCGCGGCCTCCCCACAGGCTCCTACGCCGAACACCCCATCCCCGACCTCCCCGAGATCACAGTGCCGCTGTTCACTCATCCACAAGTGCCTTTTTGTCCTTTTCCTGAAGCGAGGTTTCCGACGTTGGAATATCCTGTCCCTCCGTCTGAAATTGACGATCAGGACAAGGATCGAGACCTGGAGAGTAAAAATTCAGGGCTGGGTATCGAGACAGGGACGGATTCGGATTCAGATTCAAGTGACGGTAATAGTGACAGCCACAGTGACAGTGACGGCGAAAGTGAATTCACTAGCTGGCTGGAACAACCTCAAGACGTGATGAATGGAGATGACACCTTTTGCAACACGACAGGAGAACAAGGTGAAGGAGGCGGGCTGTCTGAAGACGAAATTGTCAACGTGCAAGATGAATATCCACAATATCAACAGAATATATCTGAAGACGAGATTGTCAACATGGACGGCCAATCTCCGCAGCACCAACACAGAAGGTCCAAAGATAGGATTGTCAACATAGGAGATCAATCTCCGCAGCAGCAACACAGTACGGCTGAAAATGAGCTGGCTGAGGCCTTGGAACTACGTCGACAGGGGAGATGGACTGCTCGTTATGAGCCTGGCGAATTTGAGCAACCTGATTCCTGGAGCAGCAGTGACGATGAAGAGGAACTTAAACCCCGTTGCAAGCCAGAGGTAAGCCTTCTCCGTATATGTAGATGTTTATAGAAAGGTTCCTGGACATCTATTGAGGAGAAACTAACTTACTTTATGACAGGGTTATAATGTCTTGCTCGGATGGACTGCCCTCCATCCCGGAGTTAAACTGGTAATTATGACGGAGGTCGTCTCTGTCTATGGCGTCAAGGAGGCGCCGAAGATGCTACACCTCACCAAAGACGAGATAAACGACTATGTAGACCTACAAGAGCGCGAAGCAGCTGGAAAAGCCCATGAAGAAGCCAGAACGAAGGAGTTTAACGATTTCCGCTTCAAGCAGATGTGGGCAGGACGACTGGATAAGGACGATTCGATGGAGTATATCGACGAGCAGATAGCTAATGGGGGTGTGTGGGAATCCGTGACTTTGAAGATGTCGAGACATGATCTCAGAGCCGGCGGACGCTTCTTGGCAGGGATTGGATTGTCCCATATCTATCCAGCATTGGAACAGTATTGGGGGATCGACATTGACGACGTGTATGTCTACGAGGCAAGAGCGCAGCCAATTGATCAGGAAGAAGACGCGCTTCCATCTGCACCAGCAGAATCTCCTTCGCGGCCTCACATAAACCCTAAAAAGGTCAAAGCCAAGCCAGAACCCGAGCCACATGAGGTTGAAGCTATCGAAGTTGATCCCAGTAAGCGCTGGATGCCGATGGCGAAACGAAATATCCTCCTGGATAAAGTCAAGAAGCCGCCAAAGAAAACCAAACCATTGCATAAAAAGCGTCTGTCAAATGCCAAAGGAGCAGATGCTCCTGCTTTGACGCCAAGTAAACTTCGCATGTCGATTTCGATTGATGATGTCTCGCCAACAGAGAGATCTCCAGTGCCGGTAGCTCTTGCCACTGGCAGGGCGCGAGTTGTACGTCAGCTTTCTCGAGGTGAAGATCCGGCAAAGAGTCTTGAGCGAGAAGTTAGGAAGAGTGTGAGGTATGTCAAGCCGTCGAGGAAGTGGGCAGAGATGGATAATCGTCCCCGAAAGGGCTCAAAGGAGCATCATATGAGAGAGCAGCTGTCCAGAATCGCGACAATGTCTCAACCCAAATCTTTTGATCTGACTGGAGCTGGCTCTGAGACAACTCGCACACCAATTGCTCCTACCCAGCACAAGACGCACTCAGCAAAATTCGCCCGCCCCGAACTACACATGAAATGGGGCAAGAGGAGCTCAGCCGAGAAGCCAAATTCATCTCGGGGTGCGCTGACACCCCCTTCGAATTCTTCCCCACCTACGGGATTCGACAATCCAGTGCCATGTGGCTTGCCGAGGAAAGCATCACCAGAGATCCTCGCTGAGGAGAGGCCAGGTGCACGTAAGAGGCCACTGAGCCAAGATCTGTTTAGGCCGTTTGACGCTTCCACAGCAGCACGTGCGAATAAGAGGCAGAAAAACATGGCTGGCAAACCTACATCAGTGTTCAGAAACAATAATACCAAAGAGCAGGACTTGGAGAGTAGAAGGATGTCCTTTGAGATCAGGAAAGCGGGAAATGATGCACGCATGCAGCAGCCACCCATGGGTATGGGAAGTATGGAACAGAATAATGGAGGGGCCAGAAGACTAAGTCGGGAGGGAACGAGGAGTGGGATTGAGGGGAGGGACAAGGCCTACCTGATTCCCACGGCGCTTATGTTTGACGAAGACGATCTGGATTTGTAGGTTTTACGGTCGGTAGTGTAGAATACTGTCCGTATATATCGCTGGATATTGTGGGATTGGAGCAAGGGAGGTGAAGATATGGGTGTATATATTCTGAACGGCCAGCGCACTAAGCTTTAGCTGAATCACCAATGTAACCCGACTTCGAGAATTTATTCTGATAATCGCAATGTCACAATCTGAGAAATATTGCCCAAGAGTAAAGAATGTAGTTCTCTGAAGATTGGGGGGGTCTCCTAGAGTCGCATCAGCGGCCCAATTAATGTCAGATTGGCTTTAGTTTGCACCGCCACATCTATAACCACAGCCAGCCTGGTGGCACCTCGCTCATCCAGGGTACGTAACTGATAGCTTCACATCAACAAGTTCCTTCATCCTCTTCTCTTCACCTCACATCATTCCAAACTCTCCGAGCCGAAAGTTTTCGCTCCACACAGCGAGAGAATCCCGGTCGCACTAATCTACAACTCCCGCCTACCCGACCAGAGCTCGTCACTATGGCCAAGCGCATCGAGCAGCGAGAGATTGAGAAATACTGGGAGATCTTCGCATCCCTCTCACACGGCGGAACACACCTAACTGGTTCGCAAGCAGCTCCTGTTCTCAAAAACAGTCGGTTGAGCGATGATAAGTTGGAGAGAATATGGGATTTGGCGGATGTGGATAATGACGGAAACCTGGACTTTGAGGAGTTCTGTGTGGCGATGCGGTTGATCTTTGATTTGGTCAATGGAGTGAGTGTCTCCTTGGAAGAGATAGGAATGGAATGAATGGGCATATGCTGACTGAAGCAGGAATATGCAGATGTACCACAGTCACTTCCGGATTGGCTGGTGCCGGAGAGCAAGGCGCATCTTGTTCAAGCCAATCGAGCGCTCACTGGCCGACAAGTGCAATTTGAGAAGATCGAAGATGAGGAGGATACTCCGGGCCTCAAATATGGCTTTGATTGGTATATGAGCCCCTCCGACAAGTCCAAATATGAGGAGATTTACAACGCCAATCGAGACGGGCGAGGCGAGATCTCCTTCGAGTCACTAGAGCCCTTATACAACTCTCTTGACGTGCCAGACACCGATGTTCGCTCAGCATGGAACTTGATCAATCCAAATGCCAACTCTACAATCTCGAAGGATGCGACGTTGGCGTTCTTGCATATCTTGAATAATCGCCACGAGGGATATCGGATTCCGCGGAACGTGCCTCCATCGTTAAGGGCGAGCTTTGAAAGAAACCAGATTGATTATCAGGTTGATAATCAGCGTGCTGGATCGCCAGCGCAAAAATGGGGAGCTACAGGAGGTGAGGAGACGAGCACGGGCCGCAAAGCAAAGTTTGGAGATACATATCTGAGCCGCTTAGGTGTTGGGGGAAAGAGCAGTTATCGTCCTACTGGGACAGATTTCTCTACGACTAAGACGACGGAAGATTGGGAGGAAGTCAGGCTAAAGAAGCAACTCTCTGAATTGGAGGCAAAGATTGACAAGGTAGAAGCTGCGGCGGCGACCAGGCATGGCGGGAAAAGGGACACGAAGCCGGCGCTGGTGAAGAGGGAATTAGAACAACTGCTTGACTACAAAAGGAGAGAGCTGAGAGATTTAGAATCTGGAGAGGGGAAGAGCAAGGAAGGTGCGAGTTTGAAGGGCGTCAGGGAGGAAATCGATACGGTCAAGGAACAGGTCGATGGGCTGGAGATGCATTTGAGGTCAAGGCAGAGTGTTTTGGACCATTTAAGGCAGCAGATCGATGACGAAAAGGCAGGCAGATAGAGTGCTCAAAGGATGAATTGTATTATATACCTTCCAATAAAGACGTTACAGGAAATATAAACCAGGAAGACAAATCTACATAGCAAGTGATCCAAAAATAGGGGTATACACGTGAGCCCGCAGGGATGGTGATTGCGGGATTCGCCAATCGCGATAGGAAATTAAGCTTGAGCCACCTGCATTTCCTTGCTGGCATTATTACACCGAGCAATTCAGACGAAACTTCTACAGTATGCGCATCAGGAAACCCTTTTTTCCTTCTTAGTTACTTAAAGTTATGGGTTAATATTTCTATGCGATTTCGGAGACTCGAAATTCTATAATTTATATCTCAATTATTCCCGCCAACTATCTTCACCCGGGTGGCCTCTGATCGCATGAACGCGAGCTAGGAGAGGAGGGGCATCACATACTCTACCGCCATTTGAATGATTGAGAATTGGCCACGATGACGAGCGCCAACACGGGCTTTACGCCTTTGGTGACTGTGGTAGATTTTCATCATGCCAGGTGGGCTATGCCAACTCCGTTATTTCTTAGAATTCGAGCTGACCGTGATAAAGAGGACCGGAAGTCGAGTCGTGGTATGGGGCAGATGAGGGGACTGATCCGGCGGCTATAAATGGCTGGCCTCTTCTTCCGTTTATGGCTTTGTCGGATGGAGCGCATACGTGAGAGCGCCCTCAAATTCGTCTGTGCCGAATTGTCTCTGACTGGCATACAGTTCCTCCGAGGATTTCTCCTATTTCACACTTCTAAAACCAGCGATCGACTCAAGCCCGCCCACATCGCTCTTTGGCATATCATGCACGCGGCAAATAGCTGCTACCGAACTAATAGTGAAGTCTGCCGAAGTTACACGAAGTACAGTCCAGAAAGCTGTGGTGGTCATTGCAGATTCTCCACATCTTTTCGGAATGCTGAGGGAGAGGCTGGGCGTGGTGACAAGTGCATGGTTCGCCCAGAGAGATTTTACAGAGACGGAAATATTGAAGAGGTTTCAGGAAAGTTTAAAAGAAGAGGCGGAGAGAGGGAGATTGAAAGACGAAGAGGATAGAGATCAATATCTGGGAATGAGCTTGCGCCAACTGATCAAGGAGTTTAAATGGCAGACGTTGGTGCTGTTTAAATGCTGTCTGCTGCAGCCAAAGGTCAGTGATAACTTTGGCATTGGCTAAGAGATACGGTTGACTGACATGCGCGCAAAGATGCTCTTTTTTGGTTCACGGTGCGAGCGGCTATGCATGATGCAATTCTCTCTTATTTCACTGATTCCAGGGTTGATACGCAAGCTACAAGACTGTGCGGATCCTGAATTGGACAGCTATGAGAGAAATCTCACCAAGCCAACAAGCTTGAAGACTAGCGATCGAAATTCTCTGCTGTCTTATATGGGCCTGCCCTTACAGATTTTTGGGAGAGGCAGTCTGTTTGGCCCATACACTCCTCTTCAACAACTCGATATCCTGGCAGATTTCGGAACGAAATCATACATTGTAGGATCAACTAACTCTCTCTTGTTACAACAAAAAGATCGTTATAGCGATATACTCATTAACCTCGATGAAACAAGCATCAACATCACATCCACCTCTTTACGAGCGGCTCTCAACCTCACGGTCGCGGATCGCCGCTGGATCGATTTCATTACACAGTCAGTTCATGACACCTGGGACGACGCAAACCCGGATAGGCCGAATACCATGGGTTATGCGGGGAGCGAGGAGTTCATACGCCTTCAGTTCGAGGCATACCTACTGTCTCTGATATCGGCCGTCAAATGCCATAATTACATGCAGGCCAATGCCAATAATCCAAATGTTATGCTTCCACAGATAGAAGGGGATCCTATTAACGATTTTGGTATCGATTGGATTGAGGCATGGATGAAAACTGAGAACTACAGGATATGGGATAAAAACACCGACAGCCATCTTTTTGATATTGTCGAGCCGAAACACCCATGTGCTGGCGGGCTGACAATAGACGATGTTCAAAGGAGACTTGCACAGCAAATTCAAGAATTGCATCTCGATGAACGATTTGCGGTAGGAAAAGAAGTCCTAGGACGAAATTTAGCTGCAGGAAAGGAGAAAGCGAGCACGGTCTTCAACAAACTGTATGCAGATATGGAACTTTTAAGGGAGAATCAAAGGAGACGACAAGAGGAGCAGAAAATGTTGGCGGAGAAGAATGGCGCCGTTTCACCCACCACCCGAGTATTTGTTGCTCCGGATTTGTCAAAGGCCCAGGCAGCAGCGGCGAACGTTGGCAGTAAAGCGGGCGCTTATATGAGCAGTTGGGCTACCTGGGCAGGCGAGAAAAAGAAGGGATGGGGGAAGCCAGCTTCGTCGAAACGAAGCTCCGAAGAAGGGGCCCAGGCGATTGTTGAATTCACACCAAGGGATATTACGCCCAAAGCGTCGATCACGGTATCCCGCGAGAAATTGAAACCGACATCTGATATCTCTAAGCCTGTAGATACTACGCCTAAAGTACTGACTACCATCGCTCCTGAGTCGCGGAGACCGGAGACTCAGGAGTCATATAGGGAGAGCATATTCGATGCTGATGCTGCTACTGACGAAGACGAAGAAAAGATTGATGGGACAGAAGGCCAAGCAACATCACTTGTCGCGAAGTCCGAAAGTGATAAGCCAGCAGCTCCAACTCCAGCCCAGACTTCGACCGTTCCTCCAGCTACTGCCCTCGTTGATGCTGCACCTGCTGCTGCTCCAATTGCTGCTGCAGTAATCGTCGTACCAACTGATCCGACGTCACCATTGTCTCCAACCAACAGCGTCAGTGCCATGAGGGCACGTTTTGAGGCAGCAACAGGTGCGACGCCGAATTGATGTAATTATACCCAATGTGCGATGCACTTCTAGACAGCTTGAATGTACCACCATATGCCTGATTCATGGCCAATCCCGGTTTAGTGACTGAAATTGGAATCCCCTTATTCTAATTCTGCCTCTGTAGATTTCTAATGCTCTTCAGCCATAATAAGCTTCTTCCTCTCCTCAAACACCTTCTTTACCGCCTTGCGATCCATACAAAGCTTGAGCCACCTCCCATAGTTCGGATACTTCTTGTCGAGCTGCAAATCGCCCTCCTCTTGGAAAATCCGCGGAATCATCGCATTCCACGTCAGGAACGCCAGATCCGCATACGTACACTTATCGCCGACCAAATAGCTCTTTCCCTCGAGCGCTTAGCACATCCACGACCCTCAGCGTCTGCTCCTTATACCGCGCGATCGCGCTGGGCAGCTTCTCCGGGTGGAAGTTGGCGAACCACATCGCCTGTCCGAAGTACGGGCCCTGCCCTGACGTCTGGAAGTACAGCCATTGCTTCAGCAGGTACTTCTCGGGGAAGGTGGCGTAGGTGAGCTGGTTGGCCTTGTCGTAGGTGTCGATAAGGTACTCGATGATGGCGCCGGATTCCCAGAGCGTGATGTTGGTGTTTGGGTCTTCGATGGCGGGGACGCGGCCGTTGGGGTTGATCTTCTCGTAGGGCGGCTTCTTTAGGTCCGCGTAGCCCATGTATTTGGTCTCGAAGGGGACGTGGAGCTCGGTGAGGATGATCGTTACCTTCCATGGGTTAGGGGAACTGGCTCGGGGGGTGTTACTAGGACGATCTTGGGATATGAGAAGGATGGCTAACTGTGAGAATACAGAGTGATGGGCTTGAGGCTGGGATTGATGACGCCTTCAACGGCCGAAGCGTTGGGAACAGCAGATGTATCCATCGTCTATTGAATTGAGGAATTAGGAACAGAGCAATTGAGAAATGACTGGGCGTTTTGAATTCGCGACCTCCTTGATATGAGAAAGAGGAATTAATGGAGCTGGAGCAAGAAGGTCTTTCAAGAATTAAGAGACGTACCTATCCTAGATTTTTGACCTACATTTTCCTAATTCAGAGATTCCAGACTCGCATGATACTGTCCATATCTCTTTCCATGATATCATGATATCATGGCCAACGCTCTACCACACAATGGTAGACTGGAGCCAAGCTTCCTACACTGGGCGTCAAGCCGGCGGATATGGCTTAATCGGACCACGCATATCATGACCCCGTTACGCTACGATGGAGATCGTTAATCAGATCAACCCCACATGCCCTTATACTCCACATACATACATCTGCACCCCGCAATCTGTAGTCCAATTCGAAAGATCCAGAGGATACATCTTAGAGCCTCCTGCCTCCTGCCTCCTGCCTCCCTCCTACATATATTATATATGTACTTGCTACTGCATCTGGTGCGGACTAATCTGATTATCATCATCGATTTTGACATGACGTTGGTTCTTTAATCTGCAGGTTGAAATAACAGGAAAGAATAACTAGAGACTTGGTCTTCCTGCTAGCCAGCAGAGTTCCATTATGCTACTCATAATAGCTAATGTATAGGGGGCAGCCCTGAAAAGAGACTACCTTGCAAACCGCAGCAGTATATCTAATGCAGTGCCAGTCACAGCAGGTAGACCTGAGGATCAGCACTCATGACAGCTTCGTTAGTTAACTCAGGATATCATGTCTCCGCATTATTCCTCAATTTGCTAAAAATACACCGTGGTCATAACAGATATCGCATCACGTCTTATTACCCTCTTCAGCCTCTGCACCTCCTATAGCGATCGGCTTGATCCCCTCGCTGCGTCTAGACACTGCCTCTTTATCTTTCGCCTCCCCATCCGCGCTTTCCACGCTCCCTTCAGCAGTAAAACTACTCTTGGCAGTTAATCCTCTCTTCGTGCGCTCGGGCGTTGCACTTGACTCCTCTTTTTCACTTGCACTCGCGCCCGCCGACAATGAGCTCGCACTCGGTGCGGGCCTCAGCTCCCTCAGCACTCGTGGACTCGTCGAGCCAGACGGTGCCAGATTACTGCTCGTCCTCTTCTTCCTGCCGGCTTGCGAAGCAGTGCTACTGCGGCGACTATGGCCTACGCTTCCGGTGCCTTCCTCTTCCTTGCTACTCGGCGCGGGGGTGCTACTCCTCGAGCTCGTCCGAGAATGGCTTCCGGACCTCAAACTTCCGCTCCGCAATCTCTTCTCCTTGTCCGCTGGTAATCCCAAATGCCCGGTCTTATGAACGCTATGATGATGGTGATGCCCATGCTTCTCGACATCCTTCGCTGAAGTCGCTGGCTGGGGCCAGAAGAGATGTTTCCACCAGCTTTGATTTCTCGAGTTTACACGCTCCCATTCGCGTAGTTTCTTGCGGAGGAGACGACGCCGCTCGTTCTCCCGCTCCCAGTATTCTGTGCGGTAGAGATCCCAATTTTCGCGGAAGGTGGGCGAGAATGGTTTCGGAAGTAGGAGAAGCGCGATCGTGTCACCACCGGGCGAAAGATCTTCTTCATGACCTTGTGATGGACCATGTTCTTGGATATTCGGCAGGCCACTCATATGGTTGCGGGTCGAATGGGATGAAGGGTTGGATATGGATGGCGGAATGTAGCGATATGAAGTGGAGCCGTTGTTAAAGAAGAGGCCCGACGAGAAGAAAAATGATATCGTGCTGAGCCATTCCTTCCACCATGGCCCCTTGACCACGACGATCTTGCAATTGAATCCCCTGAGGCCGCGGTTCGTAATGCCTACCCAGCGACGGGGCCATCTGATGCCTCGCTCCCATTGTCCGGTTCCCCAGACCAGTATCGCCGTGACTATGCCGCCCATCAGGCACACCTTCTCCGTCACCTCCACGACCCAGTATACAGAGCCTCCGACGCCACTGCCGTCTTCTCGCGGCGCAAGGAACAATGCATAAGCAAAAGAGCTCGTCCACAGCGCCAGAAGCGTCAAGAAGAAGGTATGCTGGCGCCGACGAGCGCGCAATTCGAGGTACTGCGCGCGCAGGGAGGCTTCGAGGATGAGGAGATTGAGATAGATTTGAGGCGGGGAGGATGGCAGATGCGCGAGTGGATCGGCGACGCCAGAGGTTGGGATGTCAGGTTGAGGAGTATCTATCGCAGGGGCGCCTTTAACAATCTGGTCCAGCCTTGCTTCGGACATGTTGGATGCGCCTCTGCGCCGGATGTTTTAGGTGGCTTAAACAGGTCGGAGGATGAATGCTATGGGAGCATAGCTAGCTGGTTGACATAGAGTGCCTTGTAGGGTCTGTGAAGCTTAAATCCGATGACGATGGCGATGGTGGTGGAGATGGCGATGGCAGGTCTTCGATGCATGAGGCTGTTCTAGATCATCATCATCATGCCCTCGCCGCAAGCTCAAGCCTCGCCTCAGGCCTCTCAGCCTTCCCCAACCCTCTACGTATACATAGGTACCTCGGTACTTGCATACGGGACACCGGAGGATCAGGCACATGCGAGACGCAAGCACACTCACATTAAGGGACTCACACCACACCAACGCTGTTTTAAGCCTTTTCCACCTCCCACCGCCCCCGCCAATGATGACCAGCACGCGTACCACGGATTTTGCCTTAACCCCATCATCATAAAGACCGAGAAGGCATCCAGCCCATCCAGCGACATTCAACAGACCGCACCGCACCGCACCCTCTGCATACAATATACAGTATATATAATACAACAATATATATATCTCCCCAGGTATATGTGATTGAGTGGCAGCTCTTCCTGTCTCTCAATCACACACACCACCATTCTTCAAATTGCAACCTCACACAGCTCTGCCGTCGCTATTGTTGCGGTCAACGTCTTCGGACACGGTAGCTTTTCGTCACATCTCAACTCTCATAAATAGACTCGACACACAGCAGACACAGAAGACGAGCCCATATTCCACAATGTCTTCAGCAACGACTTCTGGCTCTGCAGATGACTTGGGAAACCGTACACAACAGCCAATGCTGCCTTCTCGCCAGCCAACGCCCCCGACCGCGCCTACGCTGGCCACTCCAGCAGGACGATTCACACAGTTCTTCCCTCTCGGATACAGGGAGGCATTCAATCAATGGGTGAGACCCTCGCAGTTCACACATCTACGTCTTATACTGACAGTTGTCTAGTGGGCAACAGTCTCCCCAGCAATTGCCGAACACAATGTCCTCTCCTTCGTCCCCCACCTCCGTCTGCCACCCACCCACACCCAGACTGGAATCACGACGAGCACGAGCGATGAGGCGCCCATGACCTACAATCCGGACCCGGCACGAGCCGCACGGCCCGTCCTTACAGATACCCTCCACGACCCCTACGGCCCGCGCTCCTGGTCCTCCATGATGGTGCAACTGAGCGGCAAGAACCGGGCTCTGAACGAATTCTCCGTCGAGCGCGAGGGCGAGGACATCGAGGAGAACCTCGTCATGCTGCACGGCTACGGCGCCGGCCTCGGCTTCTTCTATAAGAATTTCGAGGGCATTTCTCGCGTCAAGGGCCTGAAACTGTACGCGCTGGACATGCTCGGGATGGGGCGCAGTACCAGAACACCGTTCAGGGTGCACGCTAAAGACGCGGCGGGCAAGATCTCGGAGGCAGAGAGCTGGTTCATCGATGCGCTGGAGGAGTGGCGTATTCTCCGGAAAATCGACAAGTTCACTCTGCTCGGCCACAGCATGGGCGGATACATGGCGGTTGCCTACTCCCTCAAATACCCAGGCCACCTCAACAAACTGATCCTCGCCTCGCCCGTCGGCATCCCCGAGGACCCATATGCCACGCAGGCCGACATGACTGAACAGTCCACCATGGAGAACGAGGTCTGGCAGGATCAGGAACAGGATATCGTGAACAAGCAGCCTTCAAAAGACAACAACAACAACAACTTCCTGAACACGAAGTTGAAGGCGGCGGACGCTATGGCCAACACGCGACCAAACGCGCCCCCCAGACGCCCGATCCCGAAATGGGTGACATATCTGTGGGATGCGAACATTTCGCCTTTCAGTATCGTGCGATGGACTGGACCGCTAGGCCCGAGATTTGTGTCGGGATGGACGTCTAGGCGATTTAGCCACTTGCCGGAGGACGAGGCGCAGGCGTTGCACGAGTACGCCTACTCGCTGTTCAGACAAAGAGGCAGTGGGGAGTACGCGCTCGCGTACATTCTCGCGCCCGGCGCCTTTGCCCGATCGCCTCTAATCCGACGCATTGCGGGCGTAGGACGCCAATCCCTCGTCCTCTCCAACTCGCCCGGATCCCAGCCCAACGCAGCGAAGATCGAGAAGGAGACAGGCATCCCGGTCGTGATGATGTACGGCGAGAACGACTGGATGGACGTCACGGGCGGGTTCGCGGCGGAGCAGAAACTGAAGGAGGCGAAGGCCGAGGCACTGAAGAGCGCGAGTGTGGAGGAGAGACAGGCGGAGAATGGGAGTGCGAAGGTGGTGGTTATTCAGAAGGCCGGGCATCATTTGTATCTGGATGGGTGGGAGGACTTTAATGAGGTTATACGAAATGAGATGGAGGAGACGAAGGAGGAGTTGAGGATGAGGAAGGAGGAGGAGAATGGGAGTGGGAGGGAAGATGGGAGTAATTAATGGTTGAGAGCTTGTTGCCATCTCCCTTCTGGGAACAATAACAGCGGAGCAACACAACAACACTAACAACAACACCAACAATACGAAATCACAATGACCTTTTAAGACAATCTCGATATTGTCGTTACGAATTTCGTCGTTGTATTCTAGGGATGAGGCTGCGTCGACTTAGTGGGGAATGTGATTCAGAGGGAATTGGGGGCATTGGCCCATAGTTGAGTTTTCCCTGCCCCCTGACACTGATCAATTGCTGCTGGAGGAGAAACGGGGAATGAGAGCGGACTTGGTAGAAGAATCACAAGAAATGAACAGGCAATTGGCAGGAGCCAATAGGCTTTTGGGGGACGGGCGTAGATAGAAGGGAAACTGAATAAAATGACTCTGTTTTGAAGTAAATGAACAAATTGACGCTGCTCGCCCGTGAACCTTAAATCAACCCATCTAACCCAGCCACCCATCATCTTGTAGATGGATAGGAGATTCGTTTTATTGTTGGTAGGAAAATCCGACTTCTATGTAATATGGAAGTGTTTAAGTCTTGGAGGCTTGTGAAAATGCATAACGCATTGGGATTTTGTATTTTGTGACAGGACAATCGAATCGACGATGCCCTTCGAGGATGGATTCCCAATCCCCGATCATGTTTCTCACTGAAAAACGAGGTAACTCGGTCAATAAAAGGCAATAACAATGAGACATAGCCAGCTCCTCCTCCTCCTCCTCGTCGTGCGTGCTCCTAAGAGTTGCTTGCTTCATGTGATAAGTTTTTACCATGAGCATATTCTGCTTTCCTTTGTTTTGCTTTGTTTTTGCTTTTTCGCTCCGCAGTGGTCTCGGCGTGCAAGGGATGCAGATGGAGAAGGTACATAAGTGACGACGAAAAGGTGGAGAAGGAGGAGGGGGGCTTCAACATACTCATGATACTCATGATACTCATGATACTCATGAGACTCAAGATACTCAAGATACTCCAATTAATGATCTTATGATGACCTTCACCTACCTCCTCTGCGCCGTAGATATACAGTGTGCAAATGTCATCTCATGCCGGCACTTCTGGCACTTCCGGCACTTCCACTATGTAAAGTGGTGCCTGCAAAGCCCAACAGCAGTCTGCCAGAGTCGACCACGTGGGCTGGAGTGGGTTGTAGAGCTGGAGCCGTCTGAAGAGCTCTACTCCGTACCTTGGCTCTTGGCCGTCGAAATTGCGTAGATTACACGAAGCATGTCTCGCCCACTCAAGGCCGTCAGCCTTCCCACGCGAAAGCGCCAAGGCTCTTAGGCGCTGCTTAAGTCTTCTTTGGCGTTGAGAGCCTGACAGCCTGACAGCCTGACATCCTCACATCCTCAGCCTCTCCGCTTGCAGTACGCAAGTATAGCAGTATGTACATACGCAGTACGCACTACTCCAAAACGGATCGTTGAAGCTAATCCCCCCCCATCTCTCCATCCGTCCATCTTTGGCCGCCTTCCAACGCATCCACACACCACGCAACATACATACATACATACATACATACATACATACATACATACTGTGCACCATCGCTCTCCTTGCATGTCCGCGACTCCAAACGACACGTCCTGGAAGCTTCACAGTTATCGACGGACTGGCATTGTTCGACTCTCGATCCATCACCGCCCATTCTCTTGCACTTCAGCTAAAGAGCTGCGCACAACCGGGGGTTCCCGCTTTTCACCGGTATTTATTATTTTCATCCTTTCCCTGGGCCCCCCCCCCCCCCCCGGGAGATTAACGCCCATCCACCTCGTTCGCCTGTGAGCTCTGAGAGTCAAGTGAAGCTCGAGTCTGCGACGACGACAACATCAAACAGTATCGATAAACAAAAGCCCCATCATTAACGTCATCTCGGATACTGCCGCTGCATATTTGAGATCATCTCATTTGGTACTCCGCGCGCTCGAAGAAGGCTACCAGCTAGCTATACCTACCTATACCCCTGCGCAGCTCTGTCACACCTCAGCCAACGCAATTCTGCACGATCAAAAGGCCAGACGCTGACGACCGGAAGAGCACCGCCCGACGTCCTCAAGTCAGCCGGGAATTTATGCGCAGGAGTTGGCTTGGTGGGTTGCATACATTGGCAGGTCTATAGCTTTCGGTGTTGAAGGCTAGAGGAGGTTTGCCGCTCATCGCAGACACAACACCGCCAAGATGGGTGCGTGTATGAGCTCGAACGCCGAGGATCTGGAGCAGAAGAAAAGAAGCCACGCGATTGATGAAGCGCTGGCGGCAGATGCGAGACGTTTACGAAGGGAATGCAAGATCCTACTTCTGGGTGAGTTGCACCGAATTTGAGATGTTGTGAGTGACAAAACTCACAAGCCCGTAGGATCTGGCGAGAGTGGAAAGTCGACAATTGTAAAACAGATGAAAATTATCCATCAGAATGGCTATACCGTTGACGAATTGGCGCTATACCGCTTGACGATATATAAAAATCTCCTCGACTCTGCGAAGGCACTAATCAATGCTATGCGGCAATTCGACATCGATCCCAAAAACCCAGCAAATGCCGAATACTGCGACTATCTTCTCGATTATCAGGTCGATCCCGACCCGCATACTCCGTTAGATCTGAAGGTTGGAACAGCTGTGACGTCGATATGGAAGGATCCTGCTATGGAGAAGTTGATGGAAAGACAAAGCGAATTTTACTTGATGGATTCGGCACCATAGTAGGTTTTGGAATTGGAAAAGTCGAATTGGACCGGCTAACCTTCTCAGCTTTTTTGAAGAGGCGCCGAGGATATCAGCACCAGAGTATATCCCTACAGAAGCTGATGTCCTTCGAGCCAGAACGAAGACGACGGGTATATACGAGACAAGGTTTCAAATGGGGCAATTGAGCATACAGTGAGTCGGCTGAGAATTTATCGGCCTTGAATCATTTGCTAACCCTTGCATAGCATGTTTGATGTTGGTGGGCAAAGAAGTGAAAGAAAAAAGTGGATTCATTGTTTTGAGAATGTTACATCGATCATCTTTTGTGTGGCGCTCAGCGAATATGATCAAGTTTTGCTTGAAGAGAGCAATCAGGTATGCTTAATGCCTGATTTAGTGGTGTGAGTCTGAAACTGATATTCTCTTAGAACCGTATGATGGAGAGTTTGGTGCTCTTCGACTCAGTCGTCAACTCTCGGTGGTTTATGCGGACGAGCATCATTCTTTTCCTTAACAAGGTCGACTTGTTCAAGGAAAAGCTAGGGAGGTCACCCCTAGAGAATTACTTCCCCGACTACTCGGGTGGGAATGATGTGAACAGAGCAGCAAAGTATCTCCTTTGGCGGTTCAATCAAGTGAACAGAGCACATCTGAACTTGTATCCTCAGTAAGTAGCCTGCCTTCGTTGCCCCTTATCCCACGTCTAACGGGATTACAGTCTCACACAAGCCACCGATACGTCAAATATCCGTCTAGTCTTCGCTGCAGTAAAAGAGACGATACTGCAGAACGCCCTGAAAGACTCGGGCATTCTTTAAAGTAGGACTACGCTGCATGCATAATGTCACACGGCATCTGGTGTTCTCATTCATTTCATGAAGGGTAGCGGGCGTTTCTGGGATTTGTCGAGCGGAGTTTGAGCGTGGCTGTCTGCGCTGACCTGAGCCTCGGCTGGGAAAGGGCTATGCTTGTGTTGACATCCGATGGATCACAAAACAGGGGGTCTTCATCATGGGGTCTTATGGGAGAAGGGAGCGGGGGAGAGGATGGAGGGCGGCTACCGCTGACACATGGCATACCCATCTCGCTTTTTTGTTTGTTTATGGATAGATGGGAAGGGAGGCTGTTTACAAAGACCTGCGACAGATAGCGAGGCGCTGGATAGAAGAAGAAGGGGGGGGGGGGGGGGGGGAGGGGGGGGAGAGAA